>Ga0265297_10003507_pt1 | contig 28160 bp, 24 predicted proteins | sample Munlanlwell13791_FD_192502 | JGI IMG/M metagenome (GOLD analysis project Ga0265297, IMG submission 192502) | Leachate microbial communities from a municipal landfill in Southern Ontario, Canada - Leachate well 137-91 | ecosystem: Engineered > Solid waste > Landfill > Unclassified | place...
GTAAAACTGATTCCAATGGTTGAATCCCTATTGATTTTTCAATTGCTAATGGTAATAGCTATATACCCATTCTTCCTGTTGATCCAGTGAATGATACTACTTACTTCTATACCTACTATTCCGGTGGATCCTATGAAGTTACAGCTCTTCTTAAGAATCCCAATACTAACTCCATCAATGATGAAGATTCACTCACTGGAGCATTTACTGTAGGTAGTCCGAATAGATCCTGAAATACACCATTGTCTAGAGATACTAACCTAGTAGGTCACTGAAAATTTGATGAAACATCAGGAAATACTGCCTATGATTATTCTGGACATGGATATAATGGGACTCTTACTAATGGGCCAGTACAAACTACTACATCTTATGGAGAAAGAAATCTATACTTTGATGGTACTAATGATTATGTTGTTACACCTGCATTTGCTATACCTAACACTGGAGTACTTACTATATCTGCTTGGGTAAATTGTACGAGTCAGAGCTTTAATCAGACTATTGTAGGTGATAATAGTGAAGTTCAAAGTCTTGGAGCTATTTGGTATCGTAGAGTGACAGGTACAAACGATTTAGCGTGAAGATATTCAAATGGTAGTGTTTTTACTACTGCTGGATCTAATAATTTCTTTCTTAATTATGATGGTCAATGAATTTTAGCAACCGCTATAGTAGATTACAATAATAACAATGCGAAATTTTATAGAAACGGAGCATTGTTTTATACAAGTAACAATTTAACCACTCCTTTATTTCCAGATACTTTAAGAGCAAAATATATTGGCTCTCATAACACTAATAACTATTTTATGAAAGGTTATCTTGACGGTGTCCGTATATATAATCGAGCATTAAGTGCAAATGAAGTTTCAGAAATATATAATCAAACGAAAGAAAAGTACCAACAATAAAATCAAAGATTAAAGATAAAAAATAAAAAATTAAAAGAGTAATTGGTAAATAGTAAATAGCGATTAGCAAGTAGTAATGATCTAATACATTATAATATTCAATTACTAATTACTAATTTCTACTTACTCTTTGCAATTGTTTTACTACCGTCTTGCTACTGTCTTACCACTGTCTTACTATTGCTTTACTATTACTTTACCATTGTTTTTCTTTTCTATTTCTATTTTTGAAACTTTAAAAATTTAAGAATTAAATTTTTTGTATATGCTTTTTCACTACACCGCATTTGACACAAGAAATGTTTATGTTGAGGGTGACATCGATATGCCAACTCTTGAAGACGTTTTAAAATTTTTAAACAATCAACAATTAAAACCTATTAAAGTTGTTCCAATTAATTTAAAAGCTCAGGCGAAAAGCTTAACTTTGTTTCAACGCCGTATTTCTTTAATGGAACAAATATTTTTATTTAAATATTTAGGCTTGATGTTAAAAGTTGGCACTGATATTTTAAAAGCCGTTGATGTTTTAATGCAAGATTATGACAAGGGCCCAGTTAAAAATTTTTTACTTCAATCTCGCTCCAATTTAGAAAAGGGTAGCCCATTTTATATTACTTTTGAACAAAATAAAAAAGTTTTTTCCTATGTAACTATCAATTTAATAAAAGCTGGTGAAAAATCTGGTACTCTGCAAATCACTTTAGAAAAAATTTCTATTAATTTAGAGAAAGATAAAGATTTGAGAGGGAAAATTATTTCTGCCCTCACTTATCCAGTTTTATTATTATCTTTAATGTTGGTTTTAATGGTATTTTTAATGATATTTTTACTGCCTAAAATGGGCGCATCTTTTACGGAAGCCGGTTTAAAATTACCTGCTTTTACCAAAATGTTATTTTCAGTTAGCACATATTTTAATGCCCACATGGTTCCCGTTTTAGCAACATTTTTTGGTGTACCAATTGTTTTAGGATTTTATTTTTTTAAAACTGATATTGGTAAAAAACAATTCAATAAATTTATTCGTTTAATTCCACCCATTCGCAATTTTTTAAATAAAATGGCCTTGCAACGTTTAACCGGCACTTTATCAAGTTTAATCAAAGCCGGCATGCCGCTAGTAGAAAGTTTAAAAATTACTAGTGAATCAGTTGGTGAAGACATTTTTAGAATATCGTTATCTAATGTGGCCACCTATTTAACTCAAGGTTTAACCGTTGGCGAAGCTTTTCGTCAAGAAAAATCATTTCCAAGATATTTAAGCAATTTATTAGCAATTGGCGAAAAAGCCGGCCATATTGATGAAATTTTAGCCACTATGTCGGACTTTTACGAAAAAGAAATTGAAGCCAGTTTAAAATCATTGGTAGCATTGATTGAACCAGTTATGTTAATTTTTATGGGTGCTGCCATTGGTGGTATAGCCGTTTCCGTTATCTTGCCAATGTATCAAATGATGGGTAGTATATAAATTTTAACTACTAGTTTAATAATTACTTTAAAATATATTTATGCTAAAAATTTATAAATCAAAAATGGCTTTCACTTTAGTCGAAACAGCTATAGTGATAGTATTGTTAGCTACTATTTCATTTTTTAGTATTGATTTTTTATTAAATGGCGTTGCCAAAACTGCCGTAGCTACAGTCGGTAGTGATATTGTCCAATTTTTTAAAAAAGTTCAAAATCAAAATAAAGTTTTTGGTGTTCCAGGCATGTCAGCCGAAAATCAAACTTATTATGGTATTGGCTTTACCCGCGACAGTGATAATAATTCTTATTATTATTCATTCCGAAAATCTTTAAGTGGCACTGAAGTTATTGAAACTTTTCATTTACCCACTTATGTATATTTTTCCAATTTAGATTTAGGCGAAACTTTAGAATTAAGATTTTGCGCTGATGTCAATTATAAATTAGCCATTGATCCTAGTGCTAATACTGGTGGCTTAGAATATTTATGTGATGATGATGGATTAGTTTGTAATGAAGTTTTTGAAATCGATATTAATTCTAAATTCGCCGATTTTGATAAAAAAGTTTTTATTAACACCAGTAAGACTCAATATGAGTGTAAACCTGAGGCCTACATTCAACAAAACGTAGAAAATCCTGAACTTTGTTTACAAGTTTTTAGTTGTATAAATAATATTGTCTATAATAACAGTTGTGCTTTTGAAGGTGAAGTTACTGATTATTGTTCATCGTTTACACCGGTTGATGCCCAAACCGGAGAAGCCTGTTCTTGCGAATAAAGTTGATTGTATTTTATTATAAAAACCGCTATACTTATTTCAGTTAATAATTAATTTTATTTATGATATTGAGTTGTAAAAAACCAAAAAAATCTCAAGCCTTAATCGAGCTAATTATTGGTATCGCTTTAGCAGTTTTCTTTTTATCTATTTTTATCGTTAATATATCTTTTATCACTAACCAATTTTCAAATTATAAACAAAGGGCTTTTGCCTATGAAGTAAACACCGGTCAAAAAGCTATCAATGATCGCAACTTAGCTTATTTTTTAACCGATCATAAAATTATCGATGATTATGCTACCAATAATTATTTTGGTTATCAAGGTAGTCATATGAGTTATACTTATTTAAATTATATATCAGCCGATAATACCACAGCTTTTCTTAATCAAGAAAAAATTCATTTCTTTAACGATGATTACATTTATTATTGATCGCTTGACGCTATCCCTAGTAGTAGCTCTTTTGTAGTTGATGACAAAGGCGGCAATGATAGACGTGGCACAATTTCATGTCTAGGCGAAAATTGTGTTAATCCAACAATTATTGATACTCCTAAAGGTCAATGTGTTTCCAACAATTGTATTCTTTTTCAAAATCCAATTAATGCTGCTGGCACAATTTCGTTTCCAACCATTAGCGAATTAAATTCAAAAGCTAAAGATAAAACTACTTGAGAAGCTTGAGTTTATAGTTTTACACCTCAAAATTCAACAGCTTTTATGTCAAGGGGTGATGATAATTATTTCGGTACATTTGGCGGTAAAGCCGTTATCAATTGAAAAATCGGTAGCGAAACCATAAATTTAGTTGGTTTATCCGATTTAATTCCATTACAATGATATCACATTGCAGCCACTTATGATGGATCTTCAATTAAACTTTATGTTAATGGTTCTTTAGATATTGAAGTTAATGATTTATCTGGTAGTATGGGAGCTACTGATAATTTAAAATTTGGTTATTTTAAAACTGATAATTTAATGACTTTCAATGGTTATTTAGATGAAGTCAAAATCTATGGTCGGGCTTTAGATGAAAATGAAATATTAAATCATTATCATGGTTATGAAAAAAATGTTGGTTTATTGGGCCATTGACATCTTGATGATGCTTTAAATGTAGCCACTTATAGTGGTGTAAGTGAAGTTGGTTTAAATCCACGATTTATAACTTTTAGCACTGTCGATAATATACCAATTTTAGTTGAGAAAGCTTCGGCTATTAATAATTCCACTAATTGCATTAGTGGTTCCTGTGCTTTATTTCATCGTGATTATAGTAGTAAAGGCACTTTAACTGATAGCATCAATTCATATACTAAATTGCATGATCCTTTTAATATTACTTTAAGCACCAATATCAAATTAACTAAAATTAATTCTGGTTATCAAGGTTTAATCGGAAAAGATGTTAGTGGCAATTATGCATTAGGTTTATATGATGATGACATTCGCGTGGCTCTTAAAATTGAAGGTACTCGCTACACCGAAACTTACGCTGCGAATTTAGCAATTGATCAATGATATAAAATTGATGTTACTTTTGATGGCGTTGATATAAAATTATATATTAATGGCGTATTAAAAAATACTTGAGAGCATATTGGTGGTATTAGTAGTGATGTTAGTTATGGCGATATTTATATTGGTTATTCAGGGAGCAACAATGAATATTTTGATGGTTATATGGATGAAATAAAAATTTATAATCGAGCTTTAACTATTGAAGAAATTAATAGTAATTCCGGTTTTGATAATAGTTATACTTATTATCAATATTTTAAACCCGTTTGCAAAGCTGGTAGTAACGAAGTAATTGGTTCAGAATGTTTAAATTGCAATCCCATCAATAGCACTGAATGCGAAAGAAGTGTTAGCGGTAACAATTTTGAACCATTTTTAGCAAAAAGCATCAATGTCACTAAATATGGTAGTGGTGTTAACAATCAACAATTAAAAAATGAACAAGTTGTATCGTTAGTTGATTCATTTTATCAATTTGATGCTGGCACCAATGTTTGAGGAGCCGGATTTAGTAGTTATGTTGGCGATAGTTGCGGTCGTTTTGTTTTTGGCGGTGAAGGGTATTCATCCGGTAGCGACGTAAAATATAATTCCGCTTGTGGCGATACCACTTGTGGGCGCGAAATTATTGGTGCTGAGACTTGTGCATCTTCAAATATTTCTTACTTTTATAGTAACGGCTGCACAACTTGCAGTGGCACGCCTGGCATGGGTGATTGAACATGTGATGTTTGTACCGCTGATGGTTATTTTGAAAAAACCAATGAAGCTACCGAAGCTTATTTTATATCCCCAACCTTTAATTTTCCTAAAAAAGTTGGTTTAATTTCTTTGGGCTGAGTGGGCAGTGATGGTCCAGTTAAATTTCAATTAGCTTGTGTTGATGATATTATTGATGAAAATGGTATTGAAATACCAGAAGTTAGCTGAAATTATTTAGGGCCAGATCCATCCAATCTGAAACGTTGTTCAAGTGATTATTATTATTCTAATACTTCCAGTAGCTTAATTTCCACTTCGAGTTGTTGAGAAACCGATAATCAATCATTATATAATTGTCATTTTTTTAGATTTAAAGTTAAAATAGATGCCGCCAACACTGCTACCGTTAACACTATCAAATTAAATTTTGGCCAGTATCCGTATACAATAATAAAATAAATCAAATATCAAAAATCAAAGATCAAAAATATAAATCAAAAGTTAAAAATCCCCCTTCTTTAAAATCGCAATATTTTTGCAAAGCAAAAATATTAATAAAAAGCGATTTCTAAAGAAGGGGATCAGCCCCCTCTTTTAGAGACCATGGCGTCCGAAGGACGCAAGTAACATAATTAAACTTAACCAAGTTATTTTTACAAAACATTTTAACAAAAACACTCCGCTTTATGAATTATAAATGGTTCTTAAAAGAGGGGGCTTGGCCCCAGCTTTTAGAAAGTTGGGCGATTAATATCGCAATTAGAATAACTGAACAAAAAAGATTTACAAACTATTTAATAAAAATTCCTCCAATAAAAAGTTGTGCCTTTAGCAACTTTTAAAAGAGGGGGAAATATTAAAAACATAGATATGAAAAATAAAAATTTTAAAAAATCATTTAAATCTTTTACGGTCATTGAACTAACCATTTATATTGCTTTATTTGGAGTTTTGACTTTTGTATTTTTCAATGTTTTTGGTGATGTTTTAAATCTAAATAAATTAGTCAATAAGCAAAACAGCACACTTGTTCGTTACAATATCAGTCCCATTGAACTCGATCTAGATTTTCCTAAAAAAGTTATTATTCCGCAAAATCCTGGCAAACTTTTTCCCAATGATCCACCCGTTAAATTAATACCTGGCAATACTCAATATTGTTCATTTCAATGAGTCCAGAAAAATTGTGATTTAGACGGAGCCGGATCTTGTTTAGTTTGTGATTGTACCGAAATAGCTTGCAATGACGTTAATGGTTGTGAGGGCTGCCATCAAAATTGAGTGCCTGATCCTGAAAATTCTGAAAATTGTACTTGCGTTGATGTTAAATCCGAGTTAGCTTCAAAATGAAATTATAGTGGCGATGTTTTTTATTGATATCCTGCTTATAATAGTTCATCAACTCTTTATGCTATTCCAGTTTCATCTTCTCAAGTTGTTATTTCTAATCCAATACCACCTATTGGTAAGAATTATTTTACAATGGATTTATATAATCATTATGCTTGAAATGATAATAGCGGTTGATGAGACTTGCGCAATATTGTTTTTAACACTGATACCAATCACTTTAGTGGTAATGCGATTATTTTAAGCGGTAAAGATCAAGTTTCTTTCAGTTGCAGCACCACTAATTCTTGTAATGATTCGAATTATCAAGTTACTTTAAACCAAGCTACTAGTGAACTCGAAGGTTATGCTTGGGGTGAAAATGTTGGTTGAGTTAGTTTCAATTGCAAGACTGGTGGTGATAGTGGCAGTAACATTTGCGGTACTTCTAACTATAAAGTTACGCTCGATCAAGCTACAGGTGAGTGAGATGGTTATGCTTGATCAGAAAATCTTGGTTGGATCAGTTTCAATTGTAAAACTGGCGGTCAAAGTCAAGCTAGTGTTTGCAGTACTTCCAATTATAAAGTCCAAGATAATCGTAATGTTGAAGGTATAATTCAATATAAATTTGATGCCATCGTTGATGGTGAAAGTGTATCAGTAACTGAAGATTATAAGTATAATACTTACCGAGAGTCAACTTTAGGCGCTATTTCTCATACTCAGGGCACAGTTGGTACCGATTTTACCATTAGTAGTATTGCCGGTAGTTACTTTTTAGAAGATCCAAAAGTTGAATTAGTCAAACCTGGATCATTACCAATTGTAACTAAAACTAATTGCACATTTGTATCTCAAGATTCAATAACCAATTGTGTGTTTGATTTACGTGGAGCTTCAACTGGAGTTTATGATTTACGAGTTATTGATTCATTTGGCAATGTTAGTTTAGCCAAAAAAGCTATTACTATAAAATAAATTAAATATATATGTTTTATTTGTTAAATAAAAAACCTAAAAAGGGAATCGCTACTATTACCATTGTTTTGCTCCTTGGCTTTTTAAGTTTGTTAACCATGACTTCAATTTTCACTTATAACACTTGAAGATGAGAAACATTAAACAACAACATTTCCAAAGATAGACACAACAATGCTATTGACAGCGCCACATTAATGCAGTATATTTTAATTATGCGTACTCGCGATACTGCTAGCGGTAGCTTAGATATTTATGACACTTATGAAAATGAAGCATCCAATATTTTAACAACTGTAAGTATTGGTTCAGCTGATGTTTTGAGCAATTGTAATAATGTTGATTTACCAATAGCTTATGATAATTTAGTTATTAAACGTATTACCGCTTCCAATCAATATTTAAATCTTTACAGTAATAAAACTTGTTGCACAGCTGGTATATTTTATAGTGCCGGTGATAGCGATATTCAAATCGAAGGATTGCTTGATACCTATTCTAAAGAAAGTTGTAAAAATATGAACTGACCCAATTTAAAAAATAGTAGCGAACCATTAATTACTTATAATTTAACTCAATAATTATATGAAATTTCAATCAAAAATTAATATTGAAAAAATTAAAAGATTATTAGATCCAACTGAAGAAATTGGAGCTGTTGAAATTAATAATAAAGTTATCAAAGCTTTCTATTTTTCTAATCAAGGAAGTTTTAATATCAAAACCTCAGCCATTTTACCGCTAGAAAATAACACTATTAATAATGGCTATGTTCAAAATGAGCAATCTCTCATTAAAACTTTAATTGATATTAAAAAAGCCATCAATTCAAAACATCGATCTTCGCCTTATGTTATTTTATCACTACCGTCTCAAAATTTCTTTACTAGCATTTTAACCATTCCCAAATTATCCGATAAATCAAGTTTTGAAGAAGCAGTAAAATTAAATTTAAGATTACGTTCTCCCATTCCACTTGAAAACTCTTTTCTAGATTGAGAATCAATGAGTGTTAATAGCAACACCAACAACGAAACCATTTTTAGTGCGGTTGGTGATAAATTAAATATTGAAAAATATATTTATTGTTTAAATAAAGCTGGTTTTAAAGTTATTGCTGTTGAAAAACCAGCCTTAGGATTATTAAGATTTTTAAAAACTTTTACCACCGAAACCGATCAATACTTAGTTATTAATATTGATCGCGATGGTATTGATTTAATAGTAGCCCAAAATAATGTTTTGGTTTTTTATGATTTTAGCACTTTAAGTGAAGTGGCCAAATATGATTTAAACAGCAATTTATCCAATCGTGATTTTCTAATTTTTCTTAACAAAAAAGTTGGCCAAGTTGTTAATTTTTGTCAAGCTCGCCAAAACACTTGTTTGAAAAAATTTTTCTTGTTTTCAATCATCCCAGCTATTAAAACGGAAATAACCAATTCTTTAATCACTTCACTTGGCCTGGAAGTCGCCACTTTAAAAAATGATAAAATAATTAAAATTTCCGAAGAATGATATAGTGTTATGGGCACAGCCATTCGCGGTACTATTCCTCGCGAGCATGATACCTTTGTCAGTTTAATGCAAACTGGCACAGAAAAAGATTATATTCAAAATAAAATTGTCAATTATATATCCATGTGAACAAAAATTAGTGCTACTATTTTTGTATCATTGGCTTTAATTTTTTATGGATTGCTAAATGTTTTCTTCGAACCATTAAAAATATCTCTTACTGAGCAAAACCAATTAATTAGCGGTGATCAAAAAATATTAAATGAAAAGATATCATTTTTAGAATCCCAAAGTACTAATTTTAATAATTCAGTCGTTAGATTTTTAAACATTGCTAATAAAAAAACCGATTGAGAAAGCAAAATTGATTTTGTTCATGATTTAGCTAAAAAGAATCAAATCAATCTTTTAAATATTTATATCAGCAATGAATCCAAAAATGTAACACTGCAGGGTAGCAGTCCATCCCAAGTTGTCATTGGCCAATTTAAAGACGATCTTTCAAATACTAAAAACTTTTCTAATATTACGTCTCCCTTGGATTCCATGTCTAGTGATAACGATAATTATTATTTTTCTATAAAATTTACCCTTAATTAAATTAATAAAAATTTTATTGCTGTAATTTTTGAAATTACACTTTATTTAGCCAAATTGATAATTGAAAACCCATTATAATATTATGGATCTTAAAATTAGCTTTACCGAAAAACAAATTCTAAAAACTATGATTTTACCCATTTCTAAAGAGGGGGCTCTTCATGCTATTGACAATTTTCTAAAATGTGATATAATTAAAGTTAATCAAGTCAAAGTTTCTGATATCAAAAACCTTGATATAATCTATCAAAAACACGAGACAACTAGTCAAACTAGCGAGCGTATTGTGTCTATTATTTTGAAGGTTATCAAGACAATAAAAAATATTTAAATTTTGCAAAATTATTATTCACACAGGGGTTATAAATGCATAACAAACTTGTAGGCCTTTTTGTCCAAAAGGTGTTTTTTTGCTGTATTTAAAAGCTATAATCATAAATAGCTATCAGGGTTATTAGAAAAAACGATACTATTTTAATAAAATTAAACTTTTGTCATGGATTCACATCAAACCAAACCATTACCAAAACGTTATTTTGGCAAACATCATTTAGTTATACCACCCGATTCTTTATTAGAATTTCAACGCCAAAGTTACGATAATTTTATTAAAAAAGGTATCAAGGATTCCTTTAACGATGTTTTTCCGATTTCCGATTATAGTGATAAGGAACTTAGCTTAGAATTTATTGACTATTATTTAGAAGAACCGAAGTTTTCGGCTGAAAAAGCTAGAGAAAAAGATTTAAATTATAACGCGGCTTTACGTGTAACTTTACGATTAGTTAATAAAAGAACTGGCGAGAAAAAAGATCAAGAAGTTTATTTTGGTGACATTCCAATTTTAACTGAAACTGGAACTTTTATTGTTAATGGTAACGAACGTGCCATTGTTTCTCAATTAATTAAATCCCCGGGAACAATTTTTACTGTTGGCAAAAACAATGCTGGCGAAAATCGTATTAAAGCTGCCGTTACTCCTCATCGTGGCGCTTGATTAGAGTTTAATACCGAAAATGATGGCTATATATCGGCCAAGATTGATCGCAAGAAAAAAGTCATGGCCACTATTATTCTCAAGGCTTTCGGTGTTGAAAGCAATACTGAAATTAAAAAATTATTTGCTGATGTTGATAATGGCCCATTAAGTTTTATAGACGAAACTTTGAAAAAAGATTATACCGCTGATCAAAATGAGGCCTTGCTTGAAATTTATCGCAAAATGAAACCGGGTGAGCCCGTTGCCATTGATAATGCCACTTCTTATTTTATGAATTTATTTAAAAAGTTTGAAAGATACGACTTAGACAAAGTTGGTCGTTTTAAAATGAATCAAAGATTAAATCAAGATTTAGATATCAACCAAAAAGAAAATCGTATTTTACGCAAAGAAGATATAGTGGAAGCTTTACATGAATTAATCAGAATGAATAATGATCAAAATGCTATTGGTGATAATATTGATCACTTAGGTAATCGTCGTATTCGTTCAACCGGTGAATTACTTCAAAATAAATTTTATATCGCTTTAACTCGTTTGCGACGTATTATCCAAGATCGTATGACTTCTCTTGACCCCAGCACTTTAACTCCCGCTCAATTAATCAATCCTCGTATTATTACTACTGCCATCAATCAAGAATTTTTAAATACATCACCTCTTTCTCAATTCATGGAACAAACCAATGTTTTAGCTGAACTTGAACACAAACGTCGTTTAACTGGTACTGGTCCTGGTGGTATTAAACTCAAAGCCAAAAGTGGTGTTGAAATTCGTGATATTAACTCTTCTCATTATGGTAGAATTTGTCCTATTAACACTCCTGAAGGTTCCAATGTTGGTTTAGTTAATGAATTAAGTTGTTATGCTAGAGTCAATGAACTTGGTTTTGTAGAAACACCTTATTTTCGTGTTAAAAACGGTAAAATTACCGATGAATTAGTTTGATTAAACGCGCTTGATGAAGAAAAATATAAAATTACTCATGCTTGTGTAAATTATGATAAAACTGGTAAAATTACTGATGAATTAGTTGATGCCAGAATTTATGCTAATACTTTAAAAATTGCTCCTAAAGAACTAGATTTTGTTGATGTTAGTTCTTATCAAATTTTATCACCCGCTAGTGCTTTGATTCCATTTATTGAACGTGATGAAACTCATAGATCTTTAATGGGTTCTATCATGCAACGCCAAGCTGTGCCTTGCGTAAAACGCGAATCACCATTAGTTGTAACCGGACTTGAAGAACAAGTTGTTAAAGATTCTGGACAATTAATTTTATCTAAAACTGACGGCACAGTTGTTGAAGTTGATAATCGACACATCATAGTTGAAGATAAAGAAGGCAAGAAACATGAATATAATCTTTATTCATTTATTCGCACCAATCAAAATACTTATTTAAAACAAACTCCGATTGTTACTAAAGGGCAAAAAATAAAAAAGAATCAACCTTTGTGCGATAACTCTTCATCCATTAACGGTCAACTAGCTTTAGGCTCAAATTTAACTGTTGCTTATATGCCTTGATATGGTTATACTTTTGAAGATGCTATTATTATTTCGGAAAAATTGTTAAAACAAGATATTTTTACTTCCATTTATATCGAAGAGTTTGAATCTGAACAACGCGAAACCAAACTTGGGCCTGAGCAAACCACCAATGACATCCCTAATGTTTCCGAAAAATTATTAAAAGATCTCGATGAAGAAGGTATTATTCGTATTGGGGCTGAAGTCAAAAGTGGAGATATTTTAGTTGGTAAAGTTTCGCCAAAAGGTGAAATTGAATTAACTCCTGAAGAAAGATTAATGCAAGCTATTTTTGGTGAAGAAGCCAAAGATGTTAAAAACACATCTTTAACATTACCTCACGGTCGTGAAGGTAGAATTATCCGTAACCGCATCTTATCCAGAAAAAGTGGTGACCAATTGGGAGTGGGCGTAATCAAAAAAGTTTTTGTTGAAGTTGCGGAATTAAGAAAAATTACTGTTGGCGATAAATTAGCTGGTCGTCATGGTAATAAGGGTATTATTAGTTACATTGCTCCCGAAGAAGATATGCCATTTTTAGAAGATGGCACACCCGTTGATATAATTATTAACGCTTTATCATTACCTAATCGTATGAATTTGGGTCAAATTTTTGAGGCCTCTTTAGGACTTGCCGCCGAAAAATTAAATTACCAAGCCGTTGTGCCTTCATTTGACAATGCTACCGAAGGTGAAATTGTGGATGAATTTAAAAAAGCCGATCTACCGCCCGAAGGTAAATTTGATTTATTTGATGGTCGCACTGGTGAAAAATTCACTCAAAAAGTTACAGTTGGAAAACTCTACGTCATGAAACTTGTCCACATGGTTAAAGATAAAATTCATGCTCGATCGGTTGGACCTTATGCTTTAGTTACTCAACAACCATTAAAAGGTCGTGCTCATTTTGGTGGCCAGAGATTTGGAGAAATGGAAGTTTGAGCTCTTGAGGCTTATGGTGCATCCAAAGCTTTACAAGAAATGTTAACTATCAAATCCGATGATATTATTAGTCGTCGCGAGGCCTATAGCTCAATCATCAAGGGCGAAGATATCAAAAATCCAACTGTGCCAGCCGCCTTTAATGTTATTGTCAATGAATTAAAATCTCTCTGCCTTAATATTGAAACCAAAATGATTAAGCGTGAAGAAACCGAAACTCAATAAATTCATTTTTCTTAATAAATTATCGCCCTTAATTTAAGGGTACTAAAATAAAAATCATGCCTGAATTTTTACATGATAATTTACATAACACATCCAACGATATTGATTATGTACAAATAAAATTGGCTTCGCCCGATGATATCATCAATTGATCTCGTGGTGAAGTATTAGAGCCAGAAACCATTAATTATCGCACTCAAAAACCAGAAAAGGGTGGTCTTTTTTGCGAATCAATTTTTGGTCCAGTCAAAGATTATAAATGTTCTTGCGGTAAATATCGCGGTATTCGCTACAAAGACATTATTTGTGATCGTTGTGGTGTAACTATCACTCGATCCGATGTTCGACGCAATTGAATGGGACATATTAATTTATGCATTCCTATTTGTCATATTTGATATTTAAAAACTCCTCCTTATGTCTTAGAATTATTACTCGATATGCCAAGTTCAGGCCTTGAGCAAATCGTTTATTACAATGCTTTTGTTATTACTAAAGTTGATCAAGACAAGAAAGATGAATTCCAAAGACAAATTGAGCTAGCTTACAAAGCTAAATTAAAAAATGCTACCGTTGATGAAAAATCCGAGATTGTTCAAAATTATAAACAATCATTACTTGAACTTAAATTATTAAGGGTTAGACAAATTTTAAATGAAAAAGATTATTTTTCATTAATCAAAAAATATAGCGATGTTTTCGAAGCCGATACCGGATCCGAACCAATTTTAAAATTCTTGGAAAAAATTGATTTAAAAAAGGAACAAAAAGATATTGAAGAAAAAAATAAAAAGGGTAATGCTTCTCAACTTCCTCGAAACTTAAAACGTTTAAAGGTTATTAAAGCTTTTATAAAATCTGGCGTAAAACCCGAATGAATTTTTGTAAAAAATTTACCAATTCTTCCGCCGGATTTACGTCCTATGGTACCATTAGATGGTGGTCGCTATGCTTCGTCCGATTTAAACGATCTTTATCGTCGTATTATTACTCGTAACAATCGTTTAAAAAAATTAATTGATTCTGGCGCACCATTAGTTATTGTTAAAAACGAAAAAAGAATGTTGCAAGAAGCTGTTGATTCTTTGTTCGATAGTAATTTACGAAAAACCAAAGCTATTCAAAAATCTCAAAAGAGACCTTATCGATCTTTAGCCGATGTTTTAAAAGGAAAACAAGGTCGTTTTCGACAAAATTTACTTGGTAAAAGAGTTGACTATTCCGGCCGTTCAGTTATTGTGGTTGGCCCTCAACTCAAAATGAGTGAATGTGGTTTGCCTAAAAATATTGCTTTAGAATTGTTTAGACCATTTATTATTCATCAACTTTTAGCCAAAGAAATCGCTTATAGCACTGCTACTGCCAATCGTTTAATTGATGATAAAACTGATGAAGTTTGAGCCATTTTAGATGAAGTTATCCAAAATAAACAAGTTTTGTTAAATCGTGCTCCAACTCTTCATCGTTTAAGTATTCAAGCTTTTCAACCAGTTTTAACTGAAGGTTTAGCTATTAAAATTCATCCATTGGTTTGTACTCCTTTTAATGCTGATTTTGATGGTGATCAAATGTCAGTTCATTTACCGTTATCCAAAGAAGCTCAACAAGAATGTGCTGATCGCATGAGTGCTACTAAAAATTTATTAGTACCAACCAACGGTGAAATTTCTATGCGTCCAACCAAAGACGTCATTTTAGGTTGTTATTGATTAACTGCCATGTTTGATAATAAACTTGGTGAAAACAAAAAGTTTTCAAGTGATACCGAAGCCTTACTAGCTTTTGAAAATAAAAAGATTGATTTGCAAGCCAAAATTTTTGTAAAAATATTAAAAAACAACCAATCCAGCGAAACTACTGTTGGCAGAATTATTTTTAATAATATTTTACCAATTGATTTTCCATATCAAAATGTCGCTATCAATGATTTCGAAATGCGTCAAATTGTAAATAAATTAATTTATGATTATGGTTTTGAAATTTCTACCAATGTTTTAGACAGCATAAAAGATATTGGTTTTAAATATTCTGGTTTTTCCGGGATCTCTTGAGGGTTACACGATTTAATTGAACCTAAAGAAAAATTCCAAATTCTTGAAAAAGGTTTAGCCAAAAATCAATTAATTTATGAACAATACGATGAAGGTTTATTAAGTGATTTAGAAAAGAAACAAAAACTCTTAGAGTTATGAGAAGATATTAAAAAAGAAATTAGTCAAGCCGTTCAAGCTAATTTTAAAGCTGAAAGTCCAGTAAGCATTTGTATTAATTCCAAAGCTCGTGGTTCTTGAGATTTAGCCAACCAAATGTTAGGTATCAAGGGTTTAATTTATAATGCTTCCGGTGAAATTATTGAAGCTCCAATTTTATCTTCTTATAAATCTGGTTATTCACCGCTTGATTATTTTAATGTTACGCCTGGTGCTCGTAAAGGTTTAGTCGATACAGCCCTTCGTACTTCTAGTGCTGGTTATTTAACTCGTCGTCTAGTTGATGTTAGTCAGGATGTAGTTGTTCTTAATGATGATTGTGGTGATGAAAAGGGCACAGAAATTAATCGTTTGGTTAACGAAGAATTAGTTCAACCTTTTGCCAAAAGAATTGCTGGCCGAGTTTTAGCCAAAGATATTGTCTTAAATGATGGTAGCAAAATAAAAAAGAATACATTATTAACTAGATCTCTAGCCGATCAAATAGAAAAAGATGACAAAATCAATACTGTTAATGTTTTTTCTCCACTTTCTTGCTTAAATGTTTCTGGAATTTGTCAAAAATGTTATGGTGCTGATTTAGCCAATTGAAAATTAATTAATAAAGGCGAAGCCGTTGGTATTATTGCTGCTCAATCTATTGGTGAACCCGGTACTCAGCTTACTCTTAAAAGTTTTCATAGTGGTGGTGTAGCTGGTACAGCCGATATTACTACTACTGGTCTTCCATATATCGAATTATTAATAGAATGTCGTAATCCTAAAAACGAAGCTCTTATTTCTGAAGTTTCCGGTCGAGTCCATGATGTTGTTTTTAATCCCAACGAAGAAATTCAATTAAAGATTATTATTGATGACAAGATAAAAAATCCTGGTTACAAAAAGGGAAATCGTAAAAATAAAGTTCAGCAAGTTTTACAATCCGGCGAATCTTTTACTTATCTTATCCCGGTTGGAAAAAATATCTTAGTTAGCAAGGGAGATAAAATATCAGTTGGCCAAATTTTAACTTCTGGCACAGCTAATCTTAAAAAATTATTTAAATTAGCTGGCATTAAAGCCACTCAAGACTATATTAAAAAAGAATGTGGCCGAGTTTATCAATTAGCTGGTAGTGAAATTCATGAAAAACATTTTGAAATTATTATTAAGAAAATGTTTTCACAATTATTAATTGTAAATAGTGGTGATTCCGAATTCATCACTGGCGAAATCACAACTATTCGTCGTTTCATTGAAACCAATTTCAAACTCATTAAAAGTAATAAAATTCCAGCCAAAGCCGTTTCAATTTTAAGAGGTATTACCAGAGTTGCTCTTAATTCCGATAGCTTCTTATCGGCTGCCTCGTTCCAAGAAACTTCACAAATTTTGGTTAAATCATCTATCGAAGCTAGAATTGATAAATTAGAAAGCTTAAAAGCCAATATTATTATCAGTCGCTTGATACCGGCTGGTACTGGTTTTCGTCATTTTAAAAACGATTAATCTTTATGATAATGAAAAACCAAAACGATTTCAAAACTAAAAAGTCAATTTATTTTGATTATGCCGCCTCAACCCCTATTGATCCATTAGTTTTTAAATCAATGTTTACGGTTTTTGAAAAATATTACGCCAATACTATGTCCATTCATAGTTTGGGTCAAGAATCAAAAGATTTATTAGAAAAAACTCGAGAAAGTTTTGCAAAATTATTAAAAGTTAACGCTAGTGAAATTATTTTTACTAGTAGTGCCAGTGAATCCAATAATTTTGTTTTAAAGGGCATTGCCAATGCTTATCGAAATGTAGACGGACGAGTTATTGTTTCCAACATTGAACATCCTTGTGTTTTAAATAGTAGTCATTGATTGGAAAAATCTGGTTATAAAGTTGATTACGTATCAGTTGACAGAAACGGCATTGTCAATTTAGACGAATTAACATCTCTAATTAAAGATTCAACCGTTCTGATTTCAATTATGCATGTAAACAATGAAATTGGTGTTATTGAACCAATTGAAAAAATTGGTAAAATTATTAGTAGTATTAAAGAATATCGTAAAAAAAGAAATATTGAAACCCCTCTTTACTTTCACACCGATGCATCTCAAAGTTTTGGTAAGATCGATGTTAACATAAATAAAATCGGTTGCGACTTATTGACTCTAAGCTCGCATAAAATTTATGGACCCAAAGGTGCCGGCTTACTCTATATTAAAAAGGGTACCAAAATCACACCTTTGATACATGGTGGTGGTCAAGAATTTGGCTTTCGTTCCAGCACAGTAAATTTACCAGCTATTTTTGGCTTTTACAAAGCTGCCGAAATTGCTATCAAGCGTCAAAAACAAGATAGCCAAAAAGCTGCAAAACTCAAAGCCAAGATTGTAAAAACTTTACAATCAAAATTGGCCAATTGTTATCTTAATGGTTCTTCAATCACTCAAATACCAAACATTATTAGCATTCGTTTTGATTTTATTGAAGGGGAAGCTTTAGTTTATTTACTAGATAATAATAATATTTGTGCTTCTTCGGCTTCAGCTTGTGCTAGTTTATCCTTATCGCCTAGTCATGTTTTGTTAGCTTTAGGGCTTAAACCTGAACAAGCTCACAGCACCATTCGTTTGTCAATTGGTCGTTTTACTACCAACGAAGATGTGAACTATTTATTAAAAGTTTTACCCGATATTATTACCAAACTACGCAATATTTCGCCTTTTAAATAATTTTACAATTTATTTTTTATTAAATTTTAAATATTAACTATTATTGTTATGTCATATTCAAAAAAAGTTTTAGAAATTTTTCAACATCCCGAAAATTATGGTAAAATTAAAAATCCTGATGGCATTGGCAAAGCCGGCAATATTGTTTGTGGCGACGTCATGGCTATTTATATTAAAATAAAAAAGAATCAAAAAAATGAGGAGATAATTTCTGATATAAAATTTGAAACCTTTGGTTGTGTAGCTGCCATTGCTACTTCTTCAATTATTACCACTTTAGCTAAAGGTAAAACCATTAAAGAAGCTCTGAAAATTGGTAAGCAAAATGTCATAAAAAAATTAAATGGTTTACCCCCAGCCAAAATTCATTGTTCGCTCTTATCAACCGATGCCTTGTTTGAAGCTATTTTTAATTATTATTCTAAACAGGCTAAAACTAAAATAACTAAAGAAATGCTCAAACGCCATGAAGCCATTCAAAAAGACCAATCCGAAATAAAAAAACGTTATAAAAATTGGGTCGATAACGAAGAAAAAATTCTTAATAAATAATTTTCCCCATTTTTAAAAATAAAATGGAAATGTTAACATTTAATAAATATTCTTTTTCTTCAAAAAATTATTATTTTAATTTTTAAAGAACAAAGTTAAATATATAAACATGTATATATATTTCATTTTAATCGGCCTAGTAATAATTGTCGTTGGTATTTACAATAAATTAATTCGCGCCAAAAATCATGTTGATGAAGCCAGCGCCGATATTAATGTTCAATTAAAACGTCGTTTTGATTTAATACCTAATTTAGTCGAGACTGTTAAAGGTTACGTGAGCCATGAAAAAGAAGTATTAGAAAAAATTACCCAACTCCGTTCTCAAGCCTTAGCCACTTCTGATTTTAAAGAGAGCGATAAAATTAATCAAGAAATATCAAAAAATATTTCCAATATTTTAGTTTCTTTTGAAAATTATCCAGAATTAAAAGCCAATCAAAACTTTTTAGCCCTGCAAACTGAATTAGTCGATACCGAAAACAAAATTCAAGCTTCTCGTCGTTTTTATAACAACGTTGCTAAAGATTATAATATTTTAATCGAATCTATTCCTACCAATATTTTTGCTAAATTGTTTAACTATCAACGAAGACTATTGTTAGAAATTTCAGCGGAAGAAGCCAAAAATGTAACCGTTAAATTTTAATATTTAATATTTGGCCTTATGAATTTATACAATAATGTTTACAACAATATCATTAAGACCTATTTATTAATGGCAATTTTTATAATTGTCTTTGGTGTTTTCGGTTATTGTATTTATTATTACACAAAAAACGAAGCCTATATCTATTTAGCTTTAATTTATGCTTTAGGGTCATCAATCGTCAGTTATTGATTTTCCGACAAAATTATTTTGTCCATGTCAAATGCCAAATTAATAAAACATGATGACAATCAAGCTTTATATCATTTAGTAGAAAATCTTTGTATTACCAGCGGACTGCCAATGCCAAAAATTTATATTATTAATGATGAATCTCCCAATGCTTTTGCTACTGGCCGAAATCCTAAACATTCAATTATTTGTGTTACATCCGGTCTTCTTCAAGTTTTAAACAAAACCGAGCTGGAATCGGTTATTGCCCATGAACTATCCCACATAAAAAATTATGATATTTTAATAGCCAGTTTAGTTGTTATATTAGCAACTGCTATCACTTGATTATCAAATATAGTCCTGCGAGTTGGTAATTTTGGTAGTAACCGATCAAAAGATGATGATCGATCGGGTATCGGCGGAACCATTATGTTGTTGGCTTTCATTGGTGTAGCTATTTTTTCACCAATTATTGCAACTTTAATTCAACTAGCCATTTCTCGTAAAAGGGAATTCATGGCTGACTCTTCGGCCGCTTTACTAACCCGCTATCCAGATGGTTTAATATCAGCTCTACAAAAAATATCCAATTATCCAAAGCCAATGGCTAAAATCAACGATTATACACGAAATTTATATATTGCTGATCCAGCTAAGCAAAAAACAACTTGATTTAATAAAATTTGGTTAACTCATCCCCCCATTCAAGAACGCATTTTAGCTTTAACTCAAATTGATATAAATAAAAAAATATCCTAATTTTTAGGATATTTTAATTTAGGTCGACAAATTTTAATAAAAATTTAAAATTAAAATCATGAAAAATATTACTATATATATTATTATATTAGTTTTAATTATTGTTGTTGGTTTCTTTTTATTCAATAACAAAAAAGGGGATATTAATACCACCCCAACTACTCAAGCACCATCTAACGAAATGGTAGATTGTGGTACAATGGAAGATCCATCCTGTTTTATGAATCGCATGAACAATTGCTCGCCAGTAACTGGTAAATTAACCGGTAATGACGGCACTTCCATTGAATTGATTATCTTAGGCCAAGAAAATGAAAAATGTCATTTTCAAAGAAAAGTCAACGGCACTATGGATCTAAATTGTTTATTTCCCAAAGGAACCATGAATTGAGATACTATTGATCAAACTTTTGGTAACGATAAGGGTCTTCAACAAGTTGTAGACGATAATTGCACTATGGGTGGTTGATAATTGCTAACATAAAAATTTAAATTTCAAAAATGTTGTTATATATATTTATCTAACAACCATTTTTGAAATGTATTCCTTATTTGACAGGACGAGAGTAATTCAAACGATTTCATACCTTTCGGTATACACGCTTTCTCCCGTATTCATAGCGGAAAGGGCGAGATTCGAACTCGCGGTACCTTTCGATACACAGTCTTTCCAGGACTGCCAGTTAAACCACTCCTGCACCTTTCCGTTATAAAAGAGATTGCAATTTATAATTATTTTCAATAAACAAATTGACAACAAGCTCCGCACTCGACCGCTATATAACCTCTGCAATCCATTAATAATTTAACATATTTATTCATCATTTTCAAGGATTGGTTTGTATATATTTTAAAATTTTGATATATTAACTATAGGTGGTAAAATAAACTTTAAAATATGAAAAAAATTAAAAATAAAACTATTGCTATTTTTGGTGAGAAGACAATACGTCGTCATTGAGATGACGAAAAAGAGCTATAGTATTTTTCAGTTATTGATATTGTTAGAATTTTAACAGATAGCAGTATCCCAAAAAGATATTGAGCAGATTTAAAAGGAAAATTGAAACAAGAAGGAAATGAATCGTACGATAAAATCGTACGATTGAATATGATGGCTGAGGATGGCAAAATGAGAGAAACCGATGTTGCTGATACCGAGACAATGCTCCGCTTAATTCAATCTATTCCTTCTCCTAAGGCTGAGCCTTTTAAACTTTGATTGGCTAAAGTTGGTTATGAGAGATTAGAAGAAACAGCTGGCCCCCAGAGTTAGCTATTAATAGGGCTTTGAAAACATATTTAAAGAAAGGGTATAGCAAAGAGTGAATTAATCAGAGATTAAAAAGTATTGAAATCAGGAAAGAATTAACTGATGAATGGGAGAAAAGAGGAGTTAAAGAAGGTTCAGAATTTGCTATTCTAACTAACGAGATGACAGAAGCTTGATCAGGATTGACAACTAAAGAATACAAGAATTTAAAAGGGTTGAAAAAAGAGAATTTAAGAGATAATATGGCTAATTTAGAATTAGTTTTAAATATGTTAGCAGAAACAGTTACCAAGGAGATTTCTGAAAAAGAAGAACCTAATAATTTCGAACAGAATAAAAGAGTAGCTAGGAAGGGTGGAGGAGTGGCATATAGAACAAGAAAAGATATAGAATCTAAAACTGGGAAACCAGCAATAACAGAAAAGAATGCGAAGAATATTTTGGCCGGAAAGAATAAAAAATAAATTTCAAAACATTATGTTTCCTAAATACGATTTAAATAAAATTAAGTATGCTGTTAGTGATAACACTTTTGAAAAAGCAGTTGAATTGTATAATAAAGGAAAAGTTAAAAATTTTGAAGATCAATATAATGGATTTACTGCTATTGTTCAAGGAAGTCAAGATTATAGAGTATTTGTAGATTGAAGAAATATTAATAGAGGAGGTTGTAATTGTTATTTAGGAGAACATGGTACTTTATGCAAACATATTGTAGCACTGGCAATATATGCTATTTTCCGAGGGGTTAAATTGAAAAAAGAAGACACTAAACCAATTGGAAAATTACAATGTAGCGATAATATTGGAGAATTGGATACAAATGAATTGCTATGATTTAAATATGAAACATCAGAAGCATTAAAATGTATTAAACCATATTTGGGCCCATCTAAAACATGGGATGCCAATCAAGCTTCTTTGTCAGAGGGTTGTAGTAGATTTACCAATACTTTTAATAAATTACCAATTAGTCCTCAAACAACAGAGCTGATTATAAAAATATTATTAAAGTTAGATAAGAAACTTAGTAATTCAGGAATTGATGATTCTAATGGAATAGTAGGTGGATTTATTGAACAGTCTGTGTATTTACTTGAACAATTTGCTGATATTGAACCTGCTTGTATTAAAAAATTTAAATTACTCACTAAGCAAAATACTTCATTCGGTTGAGAGAAACCATTAGTTAAGATATATGATAAATTGGAATAAATATTAATTTAGTAAAAATAAATTTCAAAATTACAATATGATAAAAATATTTTTTGAAGCTCATAGTACGACATTAGATAATGAAAAACATTTATCGTCAGGATGAAATGATGTTGAACTGTCTGAATTAGGAATAAAACAATCTCAGGAATTGGGTGAAAGATACAAAAATATTAAATTAGATGCGATTTTTTGCTCCGATTTAAAACGTAGTTATAAAACCGCCGATATTGCATTTAAATCTCGCGATATCCTCATTATACAATATCAAAGATTGCGTGAATGTAATTATGGAGATTTTACTCAAAAATCAAGCGATATTGTAAATAATATGAAATTAAATTGTATTAATGCTCCTTTTCCAAATGGAGAAAGTTATACTGAAACCACCAACAGAATGCAATTATTTTTAAAAGAATTATTGCAAAATTACGACGAAAAGACCATAATGATTATTGGCCATAGAGCCACTCAATATGCCCTAGAAAATTTAATTAACAATATATCTCTTGAAAAAATTATATCATCACCTTGGAAATGACAATCCGGATGAATATATAATCTAAAAAATAATTTCAAATATGAACAATAAATCAAATGTAAGACCATTTTTAACTTCAGATCCTAAATATACTCAACATGTTGCCAGTACTATTAAAGCCAAAGATCCAATTGAAGATTTAAAATTAGAATATTTAATAGAAACATTAAAAAGTTTTGATATATATGAAGATCCATATAGCGTAGTTTCTCTACAAAATCTTAATCCTGAAAGTTTAAAATCAATTATAGCTCAATCTTTTGAAAAAATTAATAATAGTATATTAAATTCAGAACAATTAAATAATTTATATCGTCTTTGAGATTATTTATCAGAAGAAAATGAATTAGAAAAAGCCAATATAATTTTTGCTTTTGGTGGACCCAATATTAGCAAGGCTACAGAGTCAGCAAAACTATATAAAGAAAAATGAGTTTCTAAAATTATTTATACTGGTAATGTTGCTTCATATATTGCTAAATCTGATTTGCCGGAATCAGAATTTCTAAAAAATATCGCTGTTAAAGAGGGTATAAAAGAAGAAGATATTATTATAGAAAATAAATCAATTAATTCAACCGAAAATGCTGTATTTGGCATTCAAAAATTAATAGAATTAAACATTGATTTTGAGAAAATCATATTAATTACATTACCATATCATATGCGTCGTTCATCGTTGACTCTAAAATCGGCAATATATGATAAAGGAATTAACGATGTATATATTATTAAACATATTGCTGCTTCTGCAAAATATACAAGAGAAAATTATTTTAAAGATTCAAACGGCTGAACCTATATATTTTATGAATTTATAAAATTATATGGAGGAAGATTAATGAAGCATTATTAAAAAAATATCATGAATAAAAAAATTATATTAACAGGTGCCAAAGGAAGATTAAGCCAAATTATACTTCAAACATTAACAGAATATGATTTTACATTAATTGATTTACCAGAATTAGATTTAAAAGATTATGATAAAATGTTAGAAATATTTCTCGATCATGATGCAATAGTGCATTTAGCTTGAGATTCAAAAGGAGAAAATTGAAAAAACAATAGTTTAAATTTAGATAATATTAAAATTGCTTGCAACGTATATAAACTAGCAATGGAAACAAAAATACCCAAAGTCATAATGATGAGTTCAATTCATGCTGATAGTTATTTAAATTGATCTACAAATGATTATATAAGTGTGGATAGAAATCCAACCCCTGATAGTCCTTATGGAGTTAGTAAAATTTTTATTGAAAAGTTAGGTCAATATTATGCCAGTAACTTTGGTTTAAAAGTTGTTTGTCCTAGAATAGGAGGAGTAAATGGATCAGATAATTCTAATTTAGATGAAAAATATTACAATAGAATTTGACTAAGCAAAAAAGATTTTTGCAATTTAATTAAAAAAGGTATTGAAGTAGAAAATATTACTAATAATTTTTGTGTTTTTTATGGTGTTTCCAACAATAAAGAAAGAATGCATGATACTAATAATGAAATTGGATGACAACCCGAATAAGCAACATATTATTTCCTAAATTTTTAAATAAATTATTTAATTAAAATTATTAAATTTAAAAAAATGCTTAATTTTAATCCAAAAATTGAAATAAAAAAAGAAGAAGAGCCAATTCCAAAAGATATTAGCAAAGAATTTTTAGAAATGGAGATTCATGAGTTTTTAGCCTTTTTAAGAAGCCTAAGAAATGAGCCTGCATTATCAATTGTGATTGATTGGCAAGGTATATGAAAAGCCAGAAGATTAAAAGCATTTCTCGAAGAATATGATGCTTTAATTAAAGGGCAGAAAAGAACTGCTGCCATTAGGGCTACAGAGGAACAACATAAAGAAGAGTTAAATGTTTTTGCTTCAGGAGTTAAATGGATAAAAATATAAAATCAACATGCAAAAAAAGAAATTTATATTTAAAAAAGATCATTTTAAATCTGCTAGAGGTGGTCATTCGCGTCTATTAGAAATTCACTGTCGTAAATGTGAAAATATTATTGCTTTTTATCAAAAAGATGGGCCAGGGGAATTAAGAAGAATGTATATGGATAGAATTTTTGAGCCAGCAGAATTAGCCAAATTACAATCGCTTGATATTAAAGATATACCAGTATTAAAATGCAATAAATGTAAAGAAATATTAGGAACACCCTATATCTATATGAAAGAAAAAAGAAAAGCCTATAGATTATACCAAGATGCAATTATTAAGAAACTAAAAAAGATAAGTTAAGTTTAAAATTAATATTTAACGAAAAGTTCAATGTTTTTAATTTTTATTCTTTCTTAACTATAAAAAAACAAAATGACTAATCTTCAAAAAGTAAAAGAATTTGCTGAAAAATATTTTAAAGATAATAAAGATTCTGTTCATGATATGGATCATGTTCTTCGCGTTTACAATATGGTTTTAAAATTAGCTAAAAATGAAAAAGTAGATTTGGAAGTTTTAAAAATATCAGTTTTATTCCATGATATTGGAAAAATAAAAGAAGCTAAGGATAAAACAGGAAAAATAGACCATGCCATTGAAAGTGCAAAATTAGCTAAACCATTTTTAATTACACTTGGTTTAAAAGAAAGCAAAATTCAACATATTTTAGATTGTATTATCTCTCATAGACATCGAAATAATATTGAACCAAAAACATTAGAAGCCAAAATATTATATGATGCTGATAAAATTGATTCTATCGGCGCTGTTGGTATTGCAAAAGCTTTTGCTTGAATCGGCATTAATAATGCTCACATATATAGAAAAGTCAATATTTCTAAATATATCAAAGAAAATATGGGTGGCAAAATTAATGGTAAAATTATCGATCAAAGTAAACATAGTCATCAAATAGAATGAGAAGTAAAGTACAAAGATATGGTTAAAAAATTATATACTAAAAAAGCCAAAATAATTGCTCGAAAAAGATTAAAATACCATAAAAACTTTTTAGATAAATTAGAAAGGGAAATTAAGGGAATAGAATAATATTTTAAAAACCTATAAATTTTATAACTAAATATTTAAACTATATTTTATAACAATCTATTGACTTTTGACCACATATTTAGTATAATAAACATACTCTTAAATCACATAAAACGGTTATCAAATGACTGTTTTATCGCGATAATATATTATTAAAGAACCACTTTTAATAATATTTGACAAGGGGATTTTTAATTTATAAAGCCTAACTAAATTATTTTTTCACAAATTTATCTCATGATCGCCCGATAACATTAACAAAATATTCTTTTAAGCAAAGTGGTGTCTGAATGCGATAGCCCCCACACTAACTTTACTATCAATTTGGCACACTAAAATATATAATCGCATTAAATATTTATTATTTTAATATAGGTTATAGATTCTAGCGTAAAGTTAGTGAGTGGAGTTGAAGGAGACTCTGAAACAAATTCAAATTTATATCATGAGTTTGTCATATTAACAAAATATTCTTTTAAGTGGAGAGGTGTCTGAGTGGTTGAAGGAGACAGTCTTGAAAACTGTTATATCTGAAAGGGTATCGCGAGTTCGAATCTCGCCCTCTCCGCTTAAAAGAATAATTAATAATATAAAGCTATGCTATCTCTTATAAAATCAACTTTAAAAAGTTTTCAATATGCTTGAGATGGTATTCGATTTTGTTTTGGAGTAGAAAAAACTTTAACAATCATGCTATTTATTTCCATCATATCTATTATCGGTGGTTTTTATTTTAAAATAACTAATACTGAATGATTATTCATTTTGATACTGATAGCTGGTGTTTTTTCATTAGAACTTTTTAACACTGCTATTGAAAGATTTTTAGATTTATTTTATCCTGGCAAAAATGAAACAGTTAAAAATATAAAAGATCTTATAGCTGGTGGTGTAGCCATTGTTTCGATTGGTGCTGGTATTATTGGTGGTATCATCTTTATACCCAAAATATTAATATTGTTTTGTTTACTTTTTTAGAAACTATAACACTTAAACAACGTAACAAACATCTTGTTTCATAAATTTTTAAAAAAGGGAAGAATTTGCTAATGCTTTACTATTTTTTACAATTGCTTTACTAAATTTTTAACTATGGAATTTGATGCTAAGGAAGAAACGAATAATTATTGAAAATAATTATGATGTCCCCACACTGAAACTAATCAAAATTTTACTTTTCAAGTCTAATTTAATAAAACTTACCGTCGGCTTCATCTATTTTAAAATATAACATCAGTGTGGAGCCTGCCTGCCGGTAGGCACAGGCGAAGCGGGACTAGTCCCCACACTGAAACTAATCTAAATTTTACTTTTCAAGTCTAATTTAATAAAACTTACCGTCGGCTTCATCTATTTTAAAATATAACATCAGTGTGGAGCCTGCCTGCCGGTAGGCAGGCGAAGCGGGACTAGTCCCCACACTGAAACTAATCAAAATTTTACTTTTCAAATCTAATTTAATAAAGCATACTATCTTACTCCATCTATCTTAAATACACATCAGTGTGGAGCCTGCCTGCCGGTAGGCAGGCGAAGC
>Ga0265297_10003508_pt1 | contig 28145 bp, 29 predicted proteins | sample Munlanlwell13791_FD_192502 | JGI IMG/M metagenome (GOLD analysis project Ga0265297, IMG submission 192502) | Leachate microbial communities from a municipal landfill in Southern Ontario, Canada - Leachate well 137-91 | ecosystem: Engineered > Solid waste > Landfill > Unclassified | place...
AAGAAAGAGCGAGGGGACCGTTAATTTCTTGGCCAAACTCTTCGCTTTCATTTGGGCAAAGAGGGTGTTGATCAACATTTTAATACTGACGTCCCGAAGCTCGTCAGGGTTATTATTCATAATCGCTTGATACTCCAGGTCCCGGGTGCACATGGCGGAATTGAAGGGGACCTCAATAATCTTTTTTGGGTTGATCAAGAGGTTAGTAATCATCGTCAGATATGCGGAAAGGGGGAACTTCATACCGTTTTGAAAAGCGGGAGAGATCAAGATCTGGCCCGCGAAGGCTTCGGGATGTCGACCTGCTAAATTGAAGGCAAGGAGGCCGCCAAGACTTTCCGCGAGCAGATAGATCTTCTTGCCGGGGTTCTCCTGGGCGGCGATCTCGCGGAGCTTCATAATATCGCGATAATAGGTGTTGAAAGAATCAATGTGGCCGCGCGGGCGGTCCTTTGTTTGGCCGTAACCTTTCAGCTCAATGGCGTAAGATGAATAGCCGTTTTTAGCGAAATAATCGCCGAGGAAATTCCAGCGGGCTGAATGGGCTCCCATGCCGTGGACCAGGAGGAGGACGGCCTTGGCCTTAGCGCTCCATTTACGATAAAGCAGATCAGTTCCGATGAGCTCCGGCATGAAAGGATTATAGCATCAATCGGTTTGACTGGAAGGGGTGGTCGTGAGAAAATCCAAAAATGAAAAAACTGATCGCGCCGCTCTTTATTGCCGCCGCTTTATATGACGGACTTTTGGGTTTAGCCGGGATCGCGGCTCCGGCTTGGATTTACGCCCAGTTAAATATGCCGCTCCCCGAACATCTAGGCTACGTACAGTTGCCCGCCTTGCTGATGATCGTCCTCGCGTTCGCTTTTATTGCGATTGCCCGTGATCCGAAGGGGAATAAAAATCTGATCTGGTACGGGGTGTTCGTTAAAGTTGCTTTTTGTTTAGTGGCTTTTGGCCACTATTTCTTCGGTACGATCCCCGCGGTCTTTCTTCCCTTCGCGATCGTTGACCTGGTGCTTATCGGCTTGTTTATTGGGGTGGAGAGGGTGGTTTAATAGGGGGTAGGCCTATAAGCCGGATTCTGTTTTTGTACGGCAATCTATCTGGGGCCGCCATTACTGGCGACCTCGGTGCGACCTACTCGAGCTCATAGCGAGGCGAGCCGCCTCTCACTCTGTTTGGTCTTGCTCCGCGTGGGGTTTACAACGTGACCGTCGCCGGTCTGTTACGTCGGGAGCTCTTACCTCCCGTTTTCACCTTTGCCACTCAACCTTTAGGGATGAGTTCGGCCGTGTAATTTCTGTTGCACTTTCCTTCGGGTTTAAACCCGACTGGGTGTTACCCAGCACGCTGCTCGATGGAGTCCGGACTTTCCTCTCCAACACGCTTGCGCGATTGGAGTAGCCGTCCAGCCTACCCCCACTAGTATTCTATAGGAAATAGGGAGAATTTCATAGCTTTTAGCTTGAGATAAGCTGAAATTATTCCCCTAATTCGTTGATGAATTCATATGCGAATTTCCCCGGTTAAGAATAGAATTGTTTTAGCGACTACTTTGTCCTGCGCGATGCATCTTGGCGTTGCCCAGTTGGGTGGCCTTGATCTCATTGGCGGCTTGCGTCGCCAGCTCTTTGGACAGGTTGCTGCTCCTACGCCGCCAGCCGCACTTGATAATACCGAACAAATACGGCAAGCCAAGCTTGCGGCCTTAAAAAATGAAAAGCAGAAGTTTATTGAAGGACTATTTATAGCCCTTAGCACCGGAAAACCGATCAAGATGTCCGAATTCTTCCTTAAAAGAGATCTTTTAGATGAAAATATTCCCGCCTTAGAGAAAGGTAATGGCCAGATGCTGGGCGAAAGTTTCCTAAAAAATGATTTGGGAGAAATCTTTAAACTGGTTGACCGCTCGACTAAAGCGGTGTCTGGTCCAGATCAAATTGCCGATCGAACGCATCAGACGCTTTTTACGAAATACTTGCGGGCCTATGTATTGAAAAGCAGTGATTTGGCTGATGTCCTGACCGATGGGACCTTCAATTGCGATTCTTCAACCCAATTAAAAATAGTTCTTATGGAAAGGGTTCTTGACCCTAATAAATTTGGGGTGATTCTTTTTGATCCTCCAGTCGGCAGGGGGGATGGCCATATTTTAAGTTGGTATCAAAGTGTTAGTGGTTTATGGCAAATTGAGAATACTGATGGAGGGCGCCCTTATCGGACGCCATATGTGAACGGCTTACGCTTGCCGAGCGATGTTTATGTCGTTTCTTATTTGCTTAATAATGGAATTGAGCTTAAGCAGTTGCCTGGTCGTTTTGCTGAATATTATAAGCATGGGATGACTGTGAATAAGTGGCCAATCGCTGGAGTTAGTCATGATCTTCCGCCGCCGCCAGATTTTCTGCCCAATAATTACTATTATGAAAGTTCAGCTGGGATCCTGGGGAAAGCCGAACTAACAAAAACAGCCGACGATCTCTTCTTAAGTGAGTCGGATCCGGTCGGTCGATATGAAGCGCCGGTTCAGGTTGTCAAGTTATACCCGGGGGTTGATTGGTGTGTGGAGGCCAACCGGGAAATAAGCTCTATTTCCGGAACGGAAAATCAGACCTATTTTAACCATAACTTGTTTGACGGTCGGAAGAAAATGTTCCGGTACCGAGCGGCGATCATGATGGCCGATCTCGGCGTGAAATCCGGCGCTTATAACGGCGAGCGCTGCTTGCCGTCCGCTGAATTTGCCGCGTTCAGACGGCAGGCCGAGCTGATCATTAGCCATAAAGCCGATAGTTGGGGTAATTTGCGGCGCAAAGCAATGGCCGACCTGAAACGGGCTCGACCATTCCTTACCAAAATATTCAATGACACTACCATCAAGCGTCAAGTTAGAGTGCAGGCTTATAACGTGTTAATGGTGATCAATGATCCGGCTGATTTTAAATTATTCGCGTCTGAATATGCGTCGGACAGCAATAAGTTCCATTCGACAGATGATGAAGAAACGATGTCCTATAAATATTCGATGAGATTCAGTGCCATTGCTTACTTTGGTAATCAGCAAGGAGAGTTTCGCAAAGAGGCCGGGGAGTTGCTCTTCTCTTCGCTCAAAGAGCCTCCCTTGGCGATTACCACGACTTTAACGAATTATAATTACCAGGAAATACTATTCGAAATGAGCGCTTATAATTTAATCAAATTAGGTCGGGGAGCCGAGGTTCTTCCTTATTATAAAGCCAGATCGGGCATGGCAGAGGGGTATAAACTTCAAATTTTAGATGGGTTGTTGGATTTTAGCAGCAAGCAAGATCCGCCGATCGATCAAGCCGCGATCGAAGAGCAGGTCAATCGACCGGAAGAAGGCCCGGCCGCTAAGGTCTATTGGATCGCTTTACTGGCTAAAAGCGGGGAGCTTTCCAAGGCCGAAGCGTATTTGGAGAAATTTAAAATATGGGAATATCTGCTTTCTCCGAATGATCCGCTGGGGATCAAAGGGAATGTCATCTTAACGTTAAGATCGATCAGCTCCCCCAAGATCAAACCGCTGCTCCTAAGAGTTCTGGCCAATCGGCCGGAATTCGCGGTCGAGATCGCGGACGTCTTCCAGCAAACCGGACAATTGCATGAACCATTAATTTCCACCTTGCGAGGCATCTTCAACAATGAAAGCCTAGATCAGAAGCGGAGAGAATATGCCGCTTACGTTTTGCTCCGTTACGGCCGACTCTGATCAACCGAATAACGGCCCGTGGCTCGACTTCTGGTGGTCGTCGATCCCTTTATTGGAAAGAAGGTCGGCCTCGGTGTTCTTCTCACGGCGGATATGGGTCACTTTATGGTGTTTGAATTTCTTCAGGAGCGACTGGGCGTGATGGAAGAGGGGGATTAGCCCTTCGTTCTTTACTCTATACTCGCCGTTGATCTGCTTGACCAGTAATTCCGAGTCGGCAAAACATTCGACTTCTTTGGCCCCCAGGCTTAGCGCTTCTTCCAGCCCGCGGATAAAAGCCATATATTCGGCGATATTGTTGGTCGTTTTACCAAGGTACTCGGCGACTTCGGCCACCGTTTTGCCGCCATGTTTGATCACCACTCCCGCTCCGGCCGGTCCGGGATTGTTCCGGGCGGCGCCGTCGGAATAGACCGCGTATTTATCCATTATTTTTCTTCCTCCAAGATAGAGTCGACCGGCAGCTCGAAAGCGAACTCGATCCATTTTTGGTTCAGGGGGAGCGCCCCTTCGGGGATCAGTTCCCGCCCGCCGCTGTAGGTGTCGACGATCGACATGTTCAGGCCGCTGCCGGCGTTGTTCGAAGCAAAGATCCCGATCCTGACCCTGTTCGTTCCCGGTTTTAGAAAACGGTTGATCGGCAGCTGCTCGCTAAAATCGCCGAGGTCGAGCTTGTCGGCGTTGGTGTAGATCATGTTCCCGTTAACGAAGACGTTGCAACGGACGCCGTTCCCATGCAGATTATAAACGATATGGCAGGCGTTGGGATAGCTCAAATCCTTGAGCTCGTCTTGTTTCCGTCCCAAAAGTTGGTTCAAGTCGAACTCGCCAAAGCTGATCCGGTTGGTCTTTTTTTCTCCGTTGACGTTAAGGTATGTTTCATAAGCGGGGCCGGCGGCGGCGATATAATATTCCGCTTTCCCTGTCCTGACGACAAAAAAGCTTTGCTGTTTGATCTCCGGCAGCAAGTCGGCCGTTTCAACGTTGGTTTGTTCCAGGACATATTTCTTTTCCTGGATGTGATAGTAAAGAAAGAGTGCTCCTTGTTTAGTCAGGACTCTGGTCTCGCCAATAGCTCGGACCAGTTTGATCTTGACGCCGTTCTTTTCAAAGTCCAAGCCCTCCTTAAAAGCAAAGGCGGAGAGACCAAGGCAGAGGGAGAGGAGCAGCAGGCAAAATAGTTTTTTCATCGTTTCCTCATTAGTTTTTTTAGGAGTTTATTTGCCGGAAGGGTGTTAATGACGTCGCTTTTCTCCAGCCAGCCCCGGCGGGCGGTCATTACCCCGTATTTCATATTGACCAGCTGGGTCGCGGCGTGCGAATCGGTATCGATCGCCAGTTCCAGCCCCAGTTCTTTAGCCCGCTGGCAGTGGGTGTCCTTGAGGTCAAGCCGTTCCGGATAGGCGTTCAGTTCCATAAAGGTCCCGGTTTCTTTAGCTGTTTTAAAGATCGCTTCGATCTCGATCTCGTAAGGGTCCCGTTTGCCGATGATCCGGCCGGTCGGGTGGGAGAGGATGTTCACGTATTTATTCTCCAGCGCTTTGTTGATCCGCCGGGTCATTTTAGATTTTTCCATTTTAAAATTGGAATGGACGGCGGCGATGACGACTTCCACTTCTTTCAAAACGCTGTCGGGATAGTCGAGTGTCCCGTCGGGGAGAATGTCGATCTCCACTCCCTTTAAGATCCGAAACCCTTTCAATTTCGCGTTTAACTTGTCGATCTCTTCCAGCTCTTTGAGGAATTCTTTGACGCTTTGGCCGCCGGCGATCCGGGTCGACTGGGTGTGGTCGGTGACGGCGATATATTCGTAACCGAGCTTTTTGGCGGCCGCGGCCAGCTCTTCGAGCGTGTTAGCCCCGTCGGAATGCTTAGAGTGCATCTGGAGGTCGCCGCGGATGTCGGCGAGCTCGATCAGCTTGGGGATCTCTCCCTTTGCGGCCGCTTCAAATTCGCCGCGCATCTCCCGGAGCTCGGGAGGAATGAATTGCAAGCCGAATTTACTGAACATCTCCGCTTCGGTCCGGCCGCCGATCTGTTTACCGGCGGCGTTAAAGATCCCGTACTCGCTGACTTTCCACCCTTTTTTCTGGGCCAGCTGGCGGATGTAAATGTTATGGCCTTTACTGCCGGTAAAATAATGGGCGGCGGCGCCGAAACTAATATCGGGGACGACCCGGAGATCGGCCTGCATCCCATTCTTGAGGATGACCGAAGCTTTGGTTTCGCCCTTGACCAGGGTCCGTTCAACTTGAGGGAGGGAAGTGAAAGCGGCCATGACTTTAGCCGGTTTTTTGGAAGTGACCAGAAAGTCGAGGTCGCCGATCGTTTCCTGGCGGCGGCGCAGGCTTCCGGCTGGGAGGAGCTGGCCAATTTCTTTGATCTTTTTTAACTCTTGGGTGATCGGTTCGGCGTAAGCCAAAGCTTCAGAGAGGAGAAACCGTCCTTTGACTTTTTTCTTGAGTTCAATTCCCTGGCTAAGGTTGGTCGCTTTTTTTTCGCCGAAGCCGGGGATCCCTTTTAGTCGGCCGCTTTTAATGAACATTTCCAGCTTTTTGACCGAATCTATCTTGAACTTTTTGTACAACAGCATAGCGGTCTTGGGTCCCAGAGAAGGGATCGCCAATAGATCGAGAAAACCTTTGGGGAATTCTTTTTTAAGTTCCTGGTAGGTTTTAATTTTGCCGGTCTTGATATAACTTTCGATCTTTTCAGCCAGATCGTGACCGATCCCGGGGAGTTCCTTTAAGGCGGGTAACCCGCCAGCCTTGTAAATATCGGCTAGATTTTGCGAAAGCGCTTCGATTGTCCTGGCCGCTTTCTGGTAAGCCCTGATCTTGAACGGGTTATCTTGCTTGAGTTCCAGGAACTCGGCAATCTCACCAAAAATTCTGACCAGCTCGGTGTTTTCCATGCTCTGGCGAGATTATAACATATCTTGACTTTAGAAATAGTCGGGCGTATTATCGTGCAGACAATTTATTGGAGGTAAAAAAATGATCAAAAAATTAGTTGTGACCCTGTTAGCGGTCTTTTCTCTCTCGGTGATGGCGGCGGCCCTGGAATTTTCGGCTGACGTGGTGACCAATTATAAAGGGAAGCCGGGCCCAGCCACTTCTAAAATGTACATGAGCAATAACAAATGGCGGATGGAGAGCGAAGCGAAAGGAAAAAAATCGATCTCGATCATGCTGGCCGATAAAAAAGTCGTCTGGATCCTGATGCCGGAATCAAAAATGTACCTGGAGCAAAAGCTCGCTCCGGAAAAAATGATGGGGATGAGCTCGAAAGCTCCCGGTGAAGTGACCAGGAAGAAGCTCGGCAAGGAGAGCGTTAACGGGTTCAACTGCGACAAATACGAAGTGACCTATAAAGGACCGGATGGGGTTTCCAAGATGTATCAGTGGCTGTCCAGCGACAGTTGGCCGATCAAATCGGCGGCGGTCGATGGGACCTGGTCGACCGAGTTCAAGAACCTCAAGAAAGGGGCTCAACCAGGCGGCTTGTTCACTATTCCGGCCGGTTACAAGAAGATGCCGATGCCGGACATGGGGAGCATGAAAGGGATGAAGCCGGGCGACATGCAGAAGATGATGAAAGGGTTCATGAAGTAAAGCTTGTCCTTATTTGAAAAAACAGCCGGTGACCAGCCGGCTGTTTTTTTATGTGCTTATGATATAATAACTTCGTATGGAGAATGTCCTCTTAAATATCGATCTCCCAGGGGTAAAACTCTTCAAAAGAGGGAAAGTTCGCGATGTTTTTGACGTTGACGGCAACCTGCTGATCGTTGCTTCCGATCGGATCTCCGCTTTTGATTTTATTATGCCGAACGGTATTCCCGATAAAGGGAAAATTTTGACCCAGATCTCTCTTTTTTGGTTCGATTTCACTAAGAATATCATCAAAAACCACCTTTTAATTACCGATGCCGATAAATACCCGGCCCAGCTTCAACCATACAAAGACCAATTATCCAAGCGGTCGGTGATCGCCAAAAAAGCTAAGCTGATCCCGATCGAATGCATCGTGCGCGGGTATCTTTCCGGTTCCGGCTGGAAAGAGTACCAGAAATCGCAATCGATCTGCGGAATCAAGCTTCCGGCCGGTTTAAAAGAGTCGGAGCGGCTTCCGGAGCCGATCTTCACCCCGACGACCAAGGCGGAACAGGGGCATGATGAGAACATTACCCAGGCCGAGGCGGCTGATCAAATTGGGGCTTTAGCCGCCGCGGAGATCAAAGAAAAAAGCCTGGCGATTTACCGGGCTTGCGCCGATTATGCCGCGAAAAAAGGGATCATCATCGCCGATACCAAGTTCGAGTTCGGCTATTACGATAACGAGATCATTGTTATCGATGAGATGCTCACGCCCGATTCTTCCCGCTTCTGGCCGAGCGACCTTTATAAGGTCGGGCAGTCCCAGCCGAGTTACGATAAACAGTTCGTCCGCGATTATCTCGAGTCGATAGGGTGGAATAAAGAGCCGCCCGCTCCCAAACTACCCGAGGAGGTGGTGAGTAAGACCAGAGTTAAGTATCTTGAAGCCTTCCAAAAACTAACCGGAATGGCAGTCCTATAGGAGGTTCATCATGGATATTGGAAAAGCATTTGTCGATTCCTGGAATAATTACGTTAAAAACTTTGTGATCGTGCTTCTGGCCGCGATCGTTTCTTCCCTGCTCGGGTTCCTGATCGCTCCGATGGTCGGGTTTCAGATGATGTTCGTCAAAGCCAAAAGAGGCGAGGCGGTCTCCTTTAACGATGTCTTCGCCCCGTTCAGCAAGTTCGTGAACATCTTTTTCGGCGCGATCTGGATCGCGATCCTGCTGGTCCTGGCTTTTGTTCCGGGAATGATCTGTTTTTATCTCAACTGGAACGCCGTCGGCGGCATTCTGATGTTCGCCGCGGTCCTGGTCGATATTTATCTGGCAGTTTGCTGGATCTTTGCCCTCCTCTTTATCTATGATAAAGGGTTGTCGATCAATGCCGGGCTGGCCGCCAGCCGGGCGCTGGTTACCAAGAACAATTGGTGGATGCATCTTTTATTGTTGATCCTGGCCGGTATCGTTAGCGGCTTGGGGAACATCCTTTGGGGGATTGGCGCGGTCCTGACCATGCCGATCGGGGTTGGGGCGATTGCCAGCGCTTACGCCGACGAAGCGAAGTAACCGTTCCGTTCGATCAGATTAAATTGGCGGCGGCAGAAATGTCGCCGCCAATTATTAACCGAGAATTTATTCTCGGGTTTAATTAATAAAGAAAGGGAAATTATGGATATCGGGAAAGCGTTTACCGACGCCTGGAATATTTACCTGAAGAACTTCTGGACGATCTTCCTGGCTAACCTGGTCGCGGTCTTGTTAAGCATAATTACCCTGGGGATCCTCTTTCCTCCTTTATCGATCGGGTTGCAATCCCTTTTCCTCAAGGCGAAAAGAGGGGAACCCTTTGTTCTGCACGATATTTTCGGGCCGATGGCCCGCTTTTGGCCCCTAACCGGCGCGACCGCTTATTATTTTCTGGTCATCTTAATGGCGATCCTTTTACCCTGTCTTGGCGTCTTAGCCTTGCTGATCTGGCCGGGTTGGATGACTGGTTTGGCCGCTTTTCTCGCGATAGTGCTCTTTTTCCTCTCTTTCGGCTGGATGACCTGGTACCTGTTTATGTTCCTCTTAATCTATGATAAAAAAATGAGGGTTAGTGAAGCGATGGCGGCCAGTAAGGCTCTGGTTAGGAAGAACAATGTTTGGCTCCATTTGCTCTTACTGATACTTTCCGGGATCGTTTCCCAGCTTGGTTCAAATGTGTTTTATGTCGGGGTTTTCTTTACCGCTCCGTTGGGGGCGGGGGCATTAGCGTGCGCATATGATGACGAAACGAAATAATACCAAAAAAATAATTGTTGGCGGACTTGCTATCGGCGGCGGTAGCCAGGTCTCTATCCAGTCGATGACCAAGACCAAGACGGCTGACGTCTTGGCGACGGTCGAACAGATCCATCGCCTGGAAGAAGCCGGCTGTCAGATCGTCCGCTGCGCGGTCCCGGACCGGGAATCGGCCCTGGCGCTCAAGGAGATCAAAAAGAACATCAGCATTCCGTTGGTCGCCGATATTCATTTTAACCATGAATACGCTCTCTTGGCGGCCGAGGCGGGCGTTGATAAACTAAGGATCAATCCCGGCAATATCGGCAGTGAAGAAAAAGTCCGCGCCGTCGTCGGCGCCGCCAAGGAGCGGCATATCCCGATCCGGATCGGGGTTAATTCCGGCTCTTTGCCGAAAGACATCCTGGAAAAACACCAGGGTCACGTTACCGCCGAGGGGCTGATCGAAAGCGCCCTCCGGCATGTCGCGATCCTGGAAAAGTACGATTTCCACGATATCGTTCTATCGCTCAAGGCGACCTCGGTCCCGCTGACGATCGAAGCGTATCAGTTGATGGCGAAGAAAGTTAATTACCCGCTCCATGTCGGGATCACCGAATCGGGGATCCCGCGGACCGGGATCATCCGTTCGTCGGTCGGGATCGGGGCGATCCTGGCGGCCGGGATCGGCGACACGCTAAGGGTTTCCTTGACCGGCGACCCGGTCGAAGAGGTCCGGGTCGGCTTTGCGATCCTCAAGGCGCTGGAACTATACAAGCAGGGGGTGACCGTGATCTCTTGCCCGACCTGCGGCCGGACCGACGTCGATGTCGTCAAGGTCGCGAGCGAGATCGAAGAGCTGACCCGCGCGATCAAGCAGCCGCTGACGATCGCGGTCATGGGGTGCGAAGTCAACGGTCCGGGCGAAGCGGCGGAAGCCGATCTTGGGCTAGCTTGCGGAAAAGGGGCCGGTTTGATCTTCCGGTCTGGTAAAATAGTGAAGAAAGTCGCCGAGGCCGAAATGGTCGCGGCGCTGATGGCCGAAGTGCAGAAAATAATAGGGGGTTAATTAAGTGATCGATCGTTATACGCTGCCGAAAATGAGGGAGATCTGGTCGGAAGAAAATAAGTACCGGAAATGGCTGGAAGTTGAATTGGCCGCCTGCGAGGCCTGGACCGCTTTGGGGCGGATCCCCAAGTCGGCGTTGGACAAGATCAAAAAGAAAGCCGCTTTCGACATTAAACGGATCAACGAGATCGAACGGGAGACCAACCACGACCTGATCGCCTTCTTGACCTCGGTCGCCGAGAAGGTCGGTCGCGAATCGCGCTTTATCCATCTTGGGCTGACCTCTTATGACGTTGAAGATACCGCCCGCTCCATCCAGCTCCGGGAAGCGGGCGACTTGATCCTTAAAGACATTGAAGATGTCATTAAGATCCTGAAGCGCCGGGCCAAAGAAGAGAAAGATACCCTGATGATGGGGCGGACCCACGGTGTCCACGCCGAACCGATCACCTTCGGCCTCAAGCTCCTGGTCTGGGTCGGTGAGATGGAACGGAATCTGGAGCGGATGAAACGGGCCAAAGCGGTCGTTTCATTCGGTAAGATTTCCGGCGCGGTCGGGACCTACGCGTTGGTCGATCCCCGGGTGGAAGAATATGTTTGCAAGAAACTCGGCTTAAGCGCTTCGCCAGCTTCGACCCAGGTCCTGCAGCGCGACCGCCACGCCGAATTCATGACCACGCTGGCGATCGTCGCCGCTTCGCTGGAGCAGTTCGCGACCGAGATCCGTAACCTTCAGCGGACCGAAGTCTGGGAAGTGGAAGAACCGTTCGGTAAAGGCCAGAAAGGTTCTTCGGCGATGCCGCACAAGAAAAATCCGATCACCTGCGAGCGGATCACGGGGCTGGCCCGGGTCGTCCGGGGGAACGCCCTGGCGGCGCTCGAGAACGTCGCGCTCTGGCATGAACGGGACATCACCCATTCCTCGGTGGAGCGGATCATCCTTCCCGACAACTGCATGATGGTCGATTATATGCTCCAGAAATTTGCCTGGGTCATGGACGGCCTGGTAGTTTATCCGCAGAACATGCGCAAGAACATCGAGAAGAGCGGCGGGATGGTTTTTTCCCAGAAGCTGCTCCTGATCCTGACCGACCGGGGCCTGACCCGCGAAGAGTCGTACAAGATCGTCCAGACGGCGGCGATGAAGTCCCGCTCGTCCGGCAAGAGCTTTAAAGAAATATTAATGGAAGATCGCGAAGCGCTCAAGCACGTTTCCCAGAAAGAGATCGAAAAGATCTTCGACATCCGGGATAACGTCAAGAACGTCGACGTCGTCTTCAGGAGGTTTGGACTATAATGGCAAAGATCAAAGTTTTCGTTTATCCGAAAAAAGGGGTCCTTGATCCGCAGGGAAAGACGGTCGAATCGGCCTTGCACACGTTAGGTTATAAGAAAGTTGCCAATGTTCGGATCGGCAAATACATCGAACTGGAACTGCCCGATGGCGATAATAAAAAGATGGTTGACGAGATGTGCAAAAAACTCCTGGTCAATTCGGTGATCGAGGATTATCATTTTGAGGTAGTAGAGTGAAATTTGGCGTTATAGTTTTCCCGGGTTCCAATTGCGACCAGGATTGCTACCATGTCGCGAAGAATGTCCTGAAACAGCCGACCAAGTACGTCTGGCACCAGGAAACGGATTTGAGCGGCTTAGATTGCGTTATTTTGCCGGGGGGGTTTTCCTACGGCGATTACCTGCGCACGGGAGCCATTGCCCGGTTTTCTCCAGTCATGGACGCGGTCAAGAAATTCGCCGAGAGCGGCAAGTATGTCATTGGGATCTGTAACGGTTTTCAGATCCTGACCGAAGCGGGTTTGCTGCCGGGAGCTTTGCATCGCAACCGGGACCTCCATTTCATTTGTAAGCACGTTGACCTAAAAGTCGCCAACAACCAGACCGTTTTTACCAATGCCTGTAAGGCGGGCCAGAAGCTGAACATTCCGATCGCCCATGGCGAAGGGAACTACACCTGCGACGCCGCGACCCTCAAGGAGCTAAAACAGCATAAACAGATCGTTTTTACCTACGCGGGGGAGAACCCGAACGGTTCGGTCGCCGATATCGCCGGGATCTGCAACCGCCGGGGAAATGTTCTGGGAATGATGCCTCATCCCGAACGGGCTTCGGAAACGGCCCTCGGTTCCAGCGATGGGCTGCTGATCTGGCGCTCCTTATTAAAAAAGTAATTGTATTTTTCCTGTTATTGTCTATAATAACAGCATGAAAAAATACATTGGGGTCCTTATCGTGCTTCTTTTTGCCACGTCCGCATTCGCGATCAAGCTTCATGAGCTGCCAATGGCTTCCGATTTTCACCTTGGCCTAACGACCGGGATCGGGACCGGCCTGAATTTTGGGGCGATTTTCCGGTTTCCTTTCAGCAATAATTTCCAGCTGGGGGCCGAGATCGAACCGGTAATGACCGACGTTAATTATTCCGCGACGATGAATTTGATCCGTTTCGGCGGAGTGGCCAGCTATTTGATCAATGATGAAATGATGCTTAACGGCCATATCGGGATGTACAACATGAAGGTCAATCAGGACATCAATTACGTGAAGGATACGACCTTATACACCTTCCTGGCGGCCACTAATTACAAGGGAACTTACGCGGCGATCTCGCTCGATTATTATTACGCCCCGTGGGACGTCAAATTTACCCCGAAATACGTCTTCAACACCGTTTCCGACTTCAACCTGCAGTTCAACGAGATCGATTTCAATATCACCAAGCCGCTCTAAGCACTAACGGATACACAAAGGGCCATTCATTGCTGAATGGCCCTTTTTTTGTGTTTAGAAATTGCCGCCGAGCGTGAGCGCCAGGTAATAAGACGAGATCGTCAGCTTTTTCCCCGGATCGACGAAGTCGCCCCGTTTCAGGGAATCGAACGAAGTGCTGAACCAACCGAGCTTCAGGCTGGTAAAGAAGTAATTGGTGATCCGTTTGCGCAGGTCGATCCCGCAAAGAACGGCCAGCGCGTTGCCGGAACGGACCAGGTCGGTCCCGGAGAGGTTCTCGTCGGTCGTATAGACTTCATAACCGCCCTGGGCGAGCCCGAGTCCGAGATCGAGACCAAGAATGATCGAATCGTTGATGATCGGCTTGTACTGCGCCTGGACCATTTCAAAGCCGGTGGCGACGCTGTAGCTGTAATAAGTTGTGCCGACCTTGGCGGTACTGCCGCCTCCCATTCCGCCGAAGAGTCCGCCCACCGCCAGGTTCGGGTTCAGGTTGACCATGAAGCCGCCCGCTCCGCCGTATAATACCCCGAGACTTTGCCCGGACAGAGGTTTGTTATCGTTAATGTTGCCGGTCGGCATGAAGTAATAGAAACCGCCGCCGCCGCCGACGGACATTGGATCCTCTTTGACGTAACCGGTCTTGCGGGCCGATTCATTGGCGATCTTTTCCATCGATTTGGAGAGGTCATTTAGCTCATCGATCGACATTTGATCGTAGGTCGACTTTAATTCAGCCGGGGTGAGAGCGAAAAGTGGGGCGGCGACGAGACCGATCAGCAGGCAACTAACGGCAATTTTTTTCATACACTGCTCCTTTAAATAATTCTGGAGAAATTGTAGCTTAGATCGCGGGAGAATTCAATGTTTGGCGAGCCAGCCGGCCAGGTCGGCAAAAACTTTTTCCCGGCCAAGGTCAAAGGAGAGGGCGTGGAACATTTCCGGATATTCGATCAGGATCTTGTCCTTGACCGGCAGGCGCTGGAAGATCTTCTTGCTTTCGTCGGCGGAGACGAACATGTCGTGCCCGGAGACCAGGAAGAGGACCGGCAGCTCGAGCTTGGGGAGGACGAAATTAGCCCGGATCTGTTCCAGCAGGGTGTTGAGCAGGAATTTGGATGAGGTGACCCGGACCTCTCGCTGGTCGGTGTTCATTTTTTTCAGGGTCTCCGGATCGCGAGTCGCCATGGAAGAGAAATAAGGGACCTTGAGTTTTTTGTTCGGTTCAAAGAGGAGCCCCTGGAAAAAATCGAACAGGTCGGTCAGTTTGAACTTCAGCGCTCCTTTGAAAGCGGGGGAGAGCAAGATCATGCCGGCGAAATAGCCCGGATTAAGGGCGGCCAGGGTAAATGACAACAGGCCGCCAAGGCTCTCGCCGCCGATAAAGATCTTGGTCCCTGGGCGGTCTTGTTTGATCTTAGCGTAGAGGAGTTTTATGTCCTGGAAATAAATATCGAACGATTCAATGTGGCCGCGGGATTCTTTGGTCTCGCCGAACCCCTTTAATTCAATGGCGTAAATCGTGTAACCGAGCTTGGTCAGGTATTTGGCCAGGTATTGCCAGCGGTCGGAATGGGCGCCGATCCCGTGGATCAGAAGGAGGACCGCTTTGGACTTGGGGGGATCCCAGACCCGGTACAAAACATCGGATTTCTCCAGCTTTCTTATACCGGGCCCGGAAAAAAGATTGAACAGGTCTATTTTTCGTTCTCCGCGACGAACTTCTTGATCTCTTCAATGGCTTCCAGGATCAGTTTGGCCTTGGACATACCGAAGGAAAAAGGGAACTTATCGCTTTCATCTCTTTTAAGAATGAGCATCGGCTTCCCTTTGAATTCTGAACGTTCCGTGAGCATGTTGAATCTCCTTTACAATTTATTTTTGAACTTTGTCATTATAGCTTAACTTTTTGCTTTTACAAGTGTTTAACGGAGAGGCTTATTTGCTATTCGCTTCGTTTAATTATTTTTACTTTGCCTTTATTGGGTGTCCATTTTCTTTTTCTACAGCAAAAAAGAAAATGGACGAAAAGAAAACGCCGGCGCATTTCGATTTTTCTCAAGGTAAGCGAAATGCGCGCCCATCCTGAACTTGTATTCTAATTCAGTGCCATTATTAAGGTGTCTGCCTCACTCAACACTGGGACAAACCGCTCAATAAGCCAGGAAACCGTCCCGATCCGATCGGGACAGGTTTCCTGTCCGATTAAAACAAATATGGCCTTCAAGGGGTTTCTTCAGCGGGGCGGGGTTAGCAACAACCCTACCAAGATCAGGTTGTTGCGGGGGCATTTTGAAGGCCGGGGATCCATAAGGGGGAACCCCTTATGCAGTTTCTTTCCTCCATTTCTTTGCTGTCAAAGAAATGGAGAGATAATAAATGAATTGAATTAGTGATCTGCGAATAGACCAAAAACTTAATAATTAAGCTATGAGTCTTTACTTAACGGCCAGCAGGGCAAGAAAGAGGGGAATTTCCTGGCGGGCGCGGTTCTCGGCCCTGGCGTTGGTCCCGGGCTGGCTTTGGCGGTGGGAAAACCATTCTTCCAGCCGGGCGACGGTAAAACCGGCTTTATTGAGCGCGGTAAAATACGTTGTGAGCGGACGGTGAAAGGTCCAGGTGATCTTCCCCGGATCGTAGCCGGGATGCATTTTGATCGGGATCTTCATTTCGGAAAGATAACTGTCGACCCGGCGGTATTGGAGCTTCCGTTGGTCGTCAAAACCCCAGCCGCTTTGGCGGGGGATCCGGAAGCAGGGGTGGCTGGTGACGATTAAGAAGCCGCCGCCGTTCTTTAAGACCCGGGCGCTTTCGCTGATCACTTTATCTAACGGTTCGATATTCTGAATCGCCATGATACAGGTGACGATATCAAAAGAGGCGTCGGCAAAAGCTTTTAAGTTGGCGGCGTCGCTGACCAGATATTTGATCGTTTTGGGGCTCCGCTCAATGGCCGATTTGATCAGATTGGGGGCGGCGTCGACCCCGGTGACTTCAACCCCCGCTCTAGCGAGTTCTCGGCAGAGGACTCCCTGGCCGCAGGCTAGATCAAGCACCTTTTCCCCCCGTCTTGGGTCAAGGAGCTTAAGGGTACCTGGAATGATCACTTTTTGGTGATAATCAGAGCCTTTTTCGCCAACCAGCTGGTCATACCAGTTGGCAACTTCATTCCAGCTTGTTTCGTGCTTTTTCATCCTTTATTCATTATATCACTTATTTAATAAGCTGGCGAAAAATGGCCAGTTTACTATTTACATTGTCAGGGAACCAGATTATAATGCCACCAGAAAAGTTAAGGAGGAGAAAATGATCAATATTACCAAGAACGAAAACGCCTTCGATCGGTTCATCAAGATCCTGGTTGGCAGTATTATTATTTTTCTGATCTTCTATTTTAAAGTTAATATCATACTTTTGGCTTTCCTGCTTTTTGCCGCCCTTTGGATGATCGTGACCGGGCTGATCGGCTATTGCCCCCTTTACCATGTCCTGGGGATTAATACCCAGAAATAGCTTGAAATTCCCCTTCGATAATTAAGATATATATCCGGATGGATCGTTCTTAACCGGAGGGGAAAATGTCAGACGTCAAGATCAACCAATTGGCTAAACGTTATCAGCTTAACCAAAACTGTCCCCAGACCAGGCGCGCGCTCCAGTCTTTCATTAATGGTGAGCCGCTCCGTCTCGACCATCTCCGATTTTTAGCTCTTGGTTCAAATCGTCGGGTAGCGACTTACGACCCGATCACCGGCAAACCGTGGGGCAAGACCCAGCATATCGGTTTTAATTACGGCGCTACCAAGCCGCTGTTGGTCCCGGTCGCCGAAATGGCCGAGCATCTGGAAGCGAATTTCCGGGAAAACGTCGGCCGGAGCTCCGGTCCGCACGCCGAGATCATGACCGAAGCGTTGGGCGAAGCGCGGCGGGCGATCGGTGATTTTGTCGGCTATGATCGGGATCGTCACGTGGTTATTTTTACCCCCAACACCAGCGTCGGGATGAATCTGCTGGTTAAAAAAGCGGTCCAGGACCACCATACTTTGTTCCTCCTTTCGCCGGCGTCGCACCATTCTTCCCAGTTGCCGCAACGGACCAATGAACGATCGGTCCCTTATTTGTTCTTCAAGCTCCTGCCGAACGGGACTTATGATCTGAACTCGATCGAGGCGATGCTTAGCCACTACACGCAACAGGGTTACTATCACCAGATCTTATGCGTTGAATCCCAATCGAACGTGACCGGTTATAAAACCCCGATCGAACAGCTCTGCTGGCTGGCCCAAAAATACGGCGCCAAGGTCTTTATTGACCACGCGCAGGGGGCTTCTTCGATGAAACTTGATCTGGCGAATTTGCCCGGTGAAGTCTTTGTCGCGCTTTCCGGACACAAACTTTACGCCCGGGACGGGAGCGGCGCGATCATCGGACCGAAAGATTTCTTCCGCGGCCAAGCTCTTGACCCGGCCGGCGGCACGATCAGCGGGGTCACTTTCCGGGATATCCATTTTGCCGATCCCCCGGCTAATTTCGAACCGGGGACCCCGGCTTTCACCGCCCAGATCTCGCTTGGCAAAGCGGTCCATCTGTTAGCTCAAGCCGGCTTGGACAATATCGCCGGTTTTGAAAGTGAAATGGCCGCGCGGGTAATAAAAGCGATGTCGCAGGTCAACGGACTGGAAATTTTAGGGGAAGCGGACACGGCTCTTGCGCCTCGCGGGCCGGTGGTCAGTTTCATTATGCACGCGGCAAATGGGGATCGGATCCCCCCGGGTTTCATTGGTAAAGCGCTCGAGGTCTTCTTCGGGGTCGATGCCCGGGTCGGCCAATTTTGCGCGCATCCTTATGTTTACAGCCTATTGGGCGTTTCGGAAAAGGACGCCATTGCTCACGCGATGGAACATGCCAAAAAGAGCCGGGCCGGCTGCGCCGCGTTGCCGGGAGACCAGAGTTCTCACGCCGCCCGCATCAGCTGGGGATTCCCGACCCCCAACGAACATCTTGACCGGATCCCCATCATGCTCGAACATGTCCAGCGGATGTGGCCGCACGGCATCTTACAGCTCGACGCGGAAGCGGGGGAGTTCTACATCCCCAAACAGCCCCGGCCGCTGACCCAAGGACAGTTCTCGATCTTCACTAACGGGCCTTACGAAAAAGAATAGTTCGTTGACTGGGCTATAGTTAACTCCTATAATAACTCCAAAAGGAGTTTCGCCTATTTTTCTTTTTTCATTCATTATTTTTGCGGTGATCGGGACCGTTGTCCTCCTGACGTTCAACGCCGCCGAATATTTGTTTCCGTTTTACGCCGTTTCAGGGAACCTTTTCCTTGGTTTTTTCGTTCTGTTAAAGAACTGGCGGAACAAAGTTAACGTTTCTTATTCCCTGACCGCCATTCTGACCGCCCTCTGGGCGCTGTCGATCTTCTTTTTGAGCGAAGCGCGGACCATCCCTGACGCCATGCTTTGCGCCAAGATTGCCGCCGCTTTTTACGCTTATTTCCCGCTCCCGTTCCTCTATTTCTTTTCGGTCTTCCCGCAGGAAGATGTCGTTCCCCGGACCTACCAGATGATCGCCTGGTTCATCGTGGCGACCTTTTTTGCCCTGATCTCCTTTTCCGACCTGATCGTGAGGGATATGGTCCTGGTCAACGACCGCTTTGTGATGGTCGCCGGCGCGGCTTTCAGCCTGTTTATTTTCTATTATCTTGGTTTTATCTTTTTTGCCTTTTACCGGTTAGCCGATAAGTTCAATTCATACAAGGGACTAAACAAGCGGCAGATCGCTTACGTCCTCTCCGGGTTCTTTATCGGGGTTATCTTTCCGGTCGTGACCAATTTGATCCTCCCGCTTTTTGGTTACCCATATTTGACCGGGGTCGGGCCTTTTTCAACTATTATTACCACTTTGCTGATCGCCTTCGCGATCACCAAGTCCCGGTTGATGGATATTTCCGTCATCATCAGCCGGTTGCTGGCGGAGATCATGACCCTCTTTTTCCATGCCGCGATTTACCTGGCCCTGGTCTGGGTTTACCGGGGGTACTTTCACCGGGTTGATTGGATATTCGTGCTGGGGACGGTCGCTTACGGTTTCTTTGTCGGTCTGACCCACCATCCGATCAGGTTGCTGGTCCAAACGACCGCCGATAAATTATTCATCAAGGGAAAATATAATTACACCAAATCGATGGCCGAGGCGACCACGAGAGTCGCGGAAAAACTCTCGATGCCTTCGGTTTTGGGGATACTTTTCCGGACTTTTAAAGAGGTCATGGAGATCCAAACTCCCCGGATCCTCTTGCCGAACAATTTCCTGGCCGGCGACAAGCCTTCGACCGATTACGTGGAATACGACCGGGCGACCTTTACGCCGCTGGGAGGTGGGCCCAAGATCCCGCTCGATGATCCCCTGATCGCCAAACTAACCGAAAAACGCCAACCGATCGTCGACCACCATGGGGATTGGGAAGTGGTCGTGCCGTGCATGCTGGAAAATAGGGTGGTCGGCCTTTTTCTGTTGGGGAAAAAACTTTCTGAAGACCCGTATACCGATGAGGACCTCCGCTTGCTTGAAGTCCTGGCCAGCCAGGCGGCGATCACTTTCGACCATACCCGTTCATACGAGAAGATCCGCCTTGATTTTGACGAGAACCAGAAAAAGCTTTACGATACCGAACGCTTGTTGGCCCGTTCCGAGCGGATCGCTTCGCTGGCTAACCTGATCCGGGAGTATAATCACGAGATCAAAACGCCGCTGGCGATCATGCGGAGCGAGCTGGAACTCCTCTCCGACGATCCGAAAGAGGTCAAAGACTTCAAAGGCTTTAAAGATGAGATGATCAAGGAGATCGAACGGGCCGACGATATCGTGATCAGCACCCTGCGTTTGAGCGAACCGAAAAAACGCCAGGATATCCCGCTCGATCTGAATGAAGTGATTAACAACGCGTTAAAATTAATGCCGCCCAGCGGGGTCCATTTTGTCAAAGAGCTGGGAGCGGTGCCAAAACTGGTCGGCGATCCGGACGACCTGCAGATGGTCTTTATCAATTTAGTGAAGAACGCGCTGGAGGCGATGCCCAAGGGCGGGAATCTGACGATCTCGACCGCGCTGGTGGAAAAAGAAGGGGCGAAAGCGGTCGTGGCCAAGGTGGCCGACTCCGGAGCGGGGATCGCCAAGGAGAACCTGGAGAAGATCTTCGAGCCGTTCTTCAGCACTCACGTGACGAAAGGCCGGGGGCTCGGACTGTCGATCGTTTTCCGGGTGGTCCGGGAACACAACGCGACGATCGACGTTGAAAGCGAAGTCGGCAAGGGGACGACCTTTATAATGACTTTTCCGCTTCTTTAAATTCTTCCCGCTTTTGGATATGCTTTTCGAAAGTTTCCAGGGTCATTCTGGTCGCTTCGCCGTCGAAGTAACGGTCGAGGGTCGAGACCAGCTCTTCCGCCTTGAACGGTTTCTTCAAATAGCTGACCACGAACCCGGAGGTCGCTTTATCCCACTTCTCGTTGTCTTCCCAGGCGGTCAGCATGATCACGCCGACCGAGTCGCCGTATTCTTTGCGGAGCTTGGCCAGGAACTGGAGGCCGTCCATTTCCGGCATTTTGATGTCGAGCAGGATGCATTTAACCTTGTTCCCGCCTAAACCAAGGAATTTTTTATTCTTGGCCAGGACGTCAAAACCGTCTTTGGCGCTGTAAACGGCGATCGCGTCGTAGCGGTTGGTCTTCTTGATCAGTTCAGAGATGTTATCGGCGATCCGTTGTTCATCGTCAATGGTCAGAATAAGCGGTTTTTCCATTAAAATGTGCCTCCTCGAACGAATTAATCAGATTTTGCCACAGATCGCCGACCAAAGTCAAATAAGAAAATTGACAGATCAAAACGATTCCCTTTATAATAGCCACATGGTTAAGATTGGCATTATTGGCGGATCCGGGTTGGATGACCCCAAGATCCTTAAAGACCCGATCGAAGTTGAAGCGAACAGCAGTTTTGGCAAACCTTCGTCCCTCCTGACCTGCGGTAAGATCGGTGGGGTCGAGGTCGCGATCCTGGCCCGGCACGGTAAAGACCACAGCATCATGCCGACCAAGGTCAATTACCTGGCTAATATCTACGGGTTGAAGGAGATCGGTTGCACCCATATCCTGGCGGCGACCGCCGTCGGGTCGCTTCGCGAAGAGATCAAACCGGGCCATTTGGTTTTCCCTTCGCAGTTCATCGATTTTACCCGTCACCGGAACGTGACTTTCTACACCGAAAAAGTCGTCCATACCCCGATGAGCGATCCGTACGATAAAAAACTGCGGGACCTGCTCTGCCGGACCAGCGACGAGCTCGGCTTCAAATACAATCGGGACGTGACGGTGGTGACGATCGAAGGGCCCCGTTTTTCCACCCGGGCGGAGAGCCACATGTTCCGCGCCTGGGGGGCGGACATTATTAATATGTCGACCTGTCCCGAAGTGATCCTGGCCAATGAGCTGGGGATCCCGTACCAGACGATCGCCATGTCGACCGATTACGACTGCTGGAAAGAGGACGAAGCGCCGGTCACTTTCGAAATGGTCCTCCAGCGGATGAAAGAGAATGCCGAAAAGGTCAAACAGCTTCTGACCACCGTTATTCCTAAAGTGAGGTAATAAATATGTCGATCAAATCTCGGATCCGGACCGTTCCGCACTGGCCGAAAAAAGGGATCATGTTCCGCGACATCACTACACTTCTGAAAGATCCGGTTGGCCTTAAGCTTTGTCTGGACGATTTTGTGGCCCGCTATAAGAACAAAGAGATCGACCTGGTCGTGGGAATTGATTCCCGCGGTTTTATTTTGGGCGGGGCGCTGGCGTACCTGCTGGGGAAAGGTTTTGTCCCGGTCCGCAAGAAGGGGAAGCTCCCGGCGGCGACCGAGCGGGAAGAATACGCCCTGGAATACGGGACCGACGTGATCGAGATCCACAAAGACGCGATCGAAAAGGGCCAGCGGGTCCTGATCGTTGACGACCTGATCGCGACCGGCGGAACGGCGATGGCGGCCGGGAAACTGGTCAAAAAACTCGGCGGCGAAGTTATCGAGTTCGCCTTTATCGTCGACCTGCCGGATATCGGCGGACGCCGGAAATTGGAAGAAGCCGGGCACAAGGTTTACGCCCAGACAGAATTCGAAGGGGAGTAAGCCCATTAAAGTTAACGGCAAACATTACCGCACCGTCTGGCTGGAAGGCTCGACCGTCCACCTGATCGAGCAAAATCTTCTCCCTTTTGACTTCAAGATCCACCAAGCGCCGACTTCAACCGAGACCTGCCGGGCCATTAAGACGATGATCGTCCGCGGGGCGGGAGCGATCGGCGCGGCAGCCGGTTTTGCCATGGCGCAGGTGTTATTGGAAAATCCTGGCGATTGGCCGGCTATTGACCGGGGAAAGAAAGCGATCGAAGAGACTAGGCCGACCGCCCAGAACCTGTTTTTTGCCGTTAACCGGGTTTACGAAGCGGCGAAAAAAGGGGGTGAGGCGGCGGGAGTGGCCGAGGCGCAAAAGATCGCCGATGAAGACGCGAATAACTGCCGGTTGATCGGCGAACACGGCAGCCAACTGATCTTGGACGGGATGACGATCGAGACCCACTGCAACGCCGGTTGGCTGGCGTTTGTCGACCACGGTTCAGCTCTTTCACCTATTTACGCCGCTCATCACGCGGGAAAGAAACTCTTTGTCTATGCCGATGAGACCAGACCGCGAGGCCAGGGAGCCCGGCTGACCGCCTGGGAACTGCAAGGGGAAAAGGTCCCGCACGCGATCGTTCCCGACAACGCGGGGGCTTACCTGATGTCGCTTGGTAAAATTGACCTGATGATCGTAGGGGCCGACCGGATCGCCGCGAACGGTGATACTGCCAACAAGATCGGGACGCTGGAAAAAGCGATCTGCGCTAAAGAATACGGCGTTCCTTTTTATATCGCCGCGCCAACCTCGACCTTTGACCTGAAGTGCCGGAGCGGCCGCGACATTCCGATCGAAGAGCGGAGCGAAGACGAGGTTCTTTACCAGACTGGGCCGGACGAACAGGGCGTGGAGCGTCGAGTTTTAGTTTGTTCTCCCGGCTCCAAAGCGGTCAATCCAGCTTTTGACGTGACGCCGGCCAAGTTTATCGCCGGGATCATCACCGAAAAGGGGATCGTCAAACCGGCTGAAGTCGGAAAGTTGTTTTCGTAATGGCTGAAGGGAAGGTTGCCCCCAAATTTACCACTGAATTCCTCGACCGTCAGGTCCCCAGTGAGCCGCGGATCGATGAGCTGAAAAAATGGTGCGATCAATTCACTAAAAGCGGTCTGATGCCGTTTTACGGGAGCGGCGCTTACGGCAACTTAAGTTTTCGCCTCAAACCAGATAGCCAGGAATTTATTATTACTTCTTCCGGGATGAAAGAAACTTCAACGGCGGAGAGTTTTGTGAAGGTTAGCCGGGTTGATCTGGAGAAAAAGATCGTTTACGCGGCCGGCCAGCGGGAGCCTTCTTCGGAAAGTATGTTCCATTCGCTGATCTATCGCGCCCGGCCGGAGATCAACGCGGTCTTTCACGGCCATTGCCAGGCTTTACTCGACAATTGCGCCCGGTTGGGGCTGGTCTGCACGGAAAAAGAAGAACCGTACGGCACGCTGGAACTGGCCGATCAAATTATGAAGGCTTTGGGTAAGAACGACTTCCTGATCATCAAGAACCACGGTTTTATCGCGCTGGGTAAAAATATGGCCGAAGCTGGTGACTTAGCGTTAAAAACTATGGCGTGCTGTTCTTAACGATAGGTCGGCTTCCAACCGTGGTGAGCCGCCATTCTGGCTCTGGCCGAGGCTTCAGCTTTGGTCTTGGTATTAGAACTGCCGACTAGCTCCCCGGTCTCTTTGTTGATGATCTTCCACGGCTTCGGACCTTTCCCTTTTTTGACGATCTTGTAAGGCATTTGTCACCTCCGCGCTCGGTGATTAAAACCAATTTGTTCGCTCTGGTCATTTTTTTGATCGCCGCTTCCCGTTTTAAGGCCAAGCTCCTACTGCCGCACTTTTTGCTGTAAAGGAGTTTGACCGCCGGGTTAGCCGCCGTGTAGCGGGCGCCGCGGCCGGTCTGATGCTGTTTAAAGCGCCGGGCCAGGTCATTGGTCATTCCGGTGTACAAGGCGTGGTTAGCGCATTCAATAATATAGACGTAATAAGCGGCGGTCATTTATGTTTGAGGGAGAGGGCGAAGAAGTAGCCGATAATAATAAACGTCGCGACCGGAGAGACGTATTCCGGCACTTCATGGCCGAAAGCTCGCAGGAGCATGATCAAGCCAAGGACCAGGATCGAATACATCGCCCCGTTCTTCAGGAAAATGTACTCTTTGATCTTACCGATCCCTTTGATCGTCAGCTGGCGGACAACGAGCGCCCCGATCCCGTTGCCGAGCAGGATCAAGGGGATGGAGAGGGTGAAAGCGAAGGCGCCCAGGACCCCGTCGATCGAAAAAGTCGCGTCGATGATCTCCAGGTAGAGGACCTTGCTGACGTCGGTATATTTAGCGGAGAGGAGTTTCTTTTCGTTCTCTTCGGCGTTCTGCTTGAAACCGTGAGTAATGAAAAAAGCGGTCGAACCGACCACCGCTCCCAGCGCCATCAGGTTGTTGATGCCCAAGGAGAACCAGACGACCGCGGTCAAAACGATCGAGACGATCGCGTAAAACCAGACCCCCTGGCTAAGAAAAAACTTTTCCGTCCGGGGGAGGCCGAAGTGCTTGTCTTCCAGGAAAAGCCAGTGCAGGAACAAAAAGATCAGAAAGATACCGCCGCCAGCCAAAAGGATCGGGGCCGATTGTTCGATCGATTCTTTGATCGCCGGGTCGCTGGAGAAGGTGGCGGTTAACGCGCCCCATGGTCCCAGGGCCGGATTGACCGCCCAGACGATCAGCCAGGGGAGGAAGCCGCGGACGATGAAGACGGCGAACAAGATCCCCCAGAAAAGGAACCAGCGGCGCGCCCGTTGGCTCATGGTCGTGAGGACTTCGGCGTTGATGATGGCGTTATCGATGCTCGAGATGACCTCGAACAAGATCAAGCCGGTGACGATAATAATGGCGGTAAATAAGCTCATGGCTCAATTATACAATATAGCGGGGCTAGAACCACTTCTTCTTTTTAAAATAGATCAGCATGGTGATGACGATGGCGGCCGTCACTCCCCAGACCATCAGGTAGCCGTAGCGCCAGTTCAGTTCCGGCATATGGCGGAAGTTCATGCCGTAGATCCCGGCGATGAAGGTCAGCGGCATAAATATTGTCGAGATCATCGTCAGGATCTTCATGACCTCGTTAAGCTTGTTGCTCAAACTCGAAAGATAGATGTCGAGCAGGGAAGACATGGTGTCGCGCTGGGTTTCGACCGTGTCCATGATCTGGATCGAGTGGTCGTATAAGTTCCTCAGGTTTTTTTGGGTCTCTTTTGAGATCAGCTTCGATTCCCCCCTCTGCAGCGAGTTCATGATCTCCCGGACCGGCCAGATCGATTTGCGCAGGAGGATCATCTCTTTCCGCTTTCTCTGCATCTGGATAAGGATCGTTTTGTTCGGGTTGGTGATCGTTTCCCGCTCGATCTCTTCGATCTGGTCACCGATAACCTCAAGGATGGAAAAATAATAATCGACCACCGCGTCGATCAGCCGGTAGGCGAGGTAATCGGCCTTGGACTGCCGGATCCTGGTCCCCGCGGTCCGGAGCCTCTTCCTAACCGGGTCGAAAACATCTTCGGTCAGCGCCCGTTCCTGGAAAGTGAGGACATAGCCGCGGCCAACGACGAAACTGACCTGTTCGGCGATGATCTTGAGGGTGTCCTTGTTGTACAGGAACATTTTCATGACGATGAACAGGTAATCGCCGTAATCCTCGATCTTCGGCCGCTGGGCCGGGTCGATGATCTGCTTGTAGACGACCGGGTCCAGGCCGTAGCAGTCGCAAATGTCCTTGATCGCTTCGTGGTTTTGGATGCTGTCGATATTGATCCAGGTAATGGTCGGTTTGTTCTTGTAAGCGACGCAGGTGTTGAGCGGGATCTCTTTTTCGACGCACTGTTTTTCGTTGTAGTCGAACGCGGTGACGCGGACCTTCTTGGGCTTATCGGCGGAGTTTATTTCAACTCTCTTTCTCATGGGGGAATGATAGCAAACTTAGAAATATTTTGCCAGGAGCGGGCGGTAGGGATAGACCGCCGGATGCGAAGCCAGCCTTGTCTTTTTTTCGTAAGATAAACGGAGATAGGCGCTAAGCGCGTCGATCTCCACCAGTTCGAACAATTTTATCTCCGGGCCTTTTTTAGTCGGCTTAATCGCTAACCAGCAGGCGGCCAGGCGCGGCCCCTTTTGTCGGCTGGCCGCTTCGTTTTCAAAGAGTTCGACTAAATGAAGGTCCGATCTCCCGGCTTTTTGGGTGACGACAAAAACCGGGGAACTGGTCCCTTTTTTTAGTTCGAAGCCGAACGCTATCCCCCTGGGACTCCGTTCAAACCTGACCCGTCCGTTGGGAAAGAGATGCAATGGGACGCTCTCTTCGTGACAGCCTTCGCTTTTTTGGGAAAAAATAAAATTACCGAATTTTTCCGTCAGTTCGATCTTTTCGCTGATTTGATTTTTTCTCGTTCGCCAAACGATTTCCCACCGGCTTGTTCCGTTCAGACCCGTCCGCCTGGCCACGACGTGGCCAGCGGGGAGGATCGGGGCGCCGCCGGCGGTCCGATCAGCGGCGCTCGCCCAGAAGAAAACCTTCTTTTCCCGTCCGCTCACCGTCAGGCGGCCGTAAACTTTTTTCCCGGCCTGACTGCCGTAGCCGGAAAAGGGGATATAACCGCCGTGGAGCGCTTCCCCGGTATGAAGTTTGAGCGAGCCGGCCGGGCTAACGACTTTTGCTTCCAGGTCGAGGATCGCGTTCTCCGCCTGATCGGTTGCCAGAAAGTCGCGGATTTGCCGGGCCAACAAGCGGGACAGCTGGGTGCCGCCGCTGGCGTTGGAATAACCGAGCCTCGTTTTGGTTTTGGGATCGGCGGGGAAGACAAACTGTCGGAGTAATCCTTGGCCTTCGCCGTACACGCTTAGCCGGACCTCTCCGCCGCGCAATTTGACGGTGACGACCATGACCTCCCGCTGGCCGTTAAAACCGAATAGATAGCGACGCCGGCCGTTGACGTTAACGCGGAGGCAGGTTTCTCCTTTCCTTTGCACGGTCTTTTGCCAAAAGGTTGTCGGTTCGTTGATCTCCGGCCGGTTGAGCAGTTCGGCGGTTTGTCTGGCTTCCGCTTTCCGCTGGCCGGCCGCTGTTTGTCCTTTGACGATCTCGGCCTTGGGCAAGATCCGCCAATTGCCGTCAATTTTTCTGGCCAGGATATGTTCGGTGAATGATTTTGACGGATCTCCCCAGTCAGCTTCATTTTTCCAGGTATAAAGGACTTTGACCGGACCCGACCGGTCTTCTTGTTGGACAGCGGTATTAATACTATTCAATTGTTCATTGACCAGGGTTCGGGGAAGGCAGATCGGTTTAACTTTTTCGCCGCTGGCGGTCAGGTGTAAGGGGAGGACATAGCCGATCCGGAGAGGGAAGTCCCCTTTAAAAACCAACCGGCCGGTGTCTTTCAACAAAAAATCCTGCAGATTACCACTGCGCGGCCGGCGCAAGACGATATTACGCTTAATGGAAAA
>Ga0265297_10003509_pt1 | contig 28131 bp, 26 predicted proteins | sample Munlanlwell13791_FD_192502 | JGI IMG/M metagenome (GOLD analysis project Ga0265297, IMG submission 192502) | Leachate microbial communities from a municipal landfill in Southern Ontario, Canada - Leachate well 137-91 | ecosystem: Engineered > Solid waste > Landfill > Unclassified | place...
AAAAAGAATTTCCAGCAGTTATATCTTTCAAAATATTATTGGCTTTGGTGGCATTGTTTTTAATGATAGTTTGTTCTTTTTTTGTAAGCACAGATCCTGTTGTTAAAAAAGCTATTTGGATTCTTTCTATTTATGGAGTGATAAATGGTTTTACGGAAGTGATATTTTCTTTTTTTAGGGCTAGACAAAAAATGGAATACGAGTCTGTGACAAAAATTATACAAGCATTAATTGTTAATTCACTTGGATTTTTTGTAATTTTAAATATGCCATCGGTTGAGTATTTGAGTTATAGTTATTTATTGGGAAGCATTTTTTCACTAATTATAATTCTAACATTTTTTCATTTTAAAATTACTCCTTTAAAAATTTCATGGGAAACTTCATTGTGGAAAAAATATTTTAAAATGTCTTGGCCATTGGCGCTGGTTTTGTTATTTAGTAATACATATTTGAACATAGACTCAACTATTATGGGATATTTGAATCAAATTGTTGAAACCGGATGGTATAATGCGGCCCACAAAATTATTTTGGTTACTTTGATTCCAGCAGAATTAATTTCAATCAGTTTTTTTCCTACTTTAAGTCTGGCATTTAAGGAATCAAGAGAAAGGCTTCAAAATGTATGGGATCATTTTAATGGGGCAATTATGTTGTTGGTATTTCCTATGATTGTGGGTGGGATTGCTTTGGCTTCCAAAATAATCAATTGGGTGTTTGATCCTACATTTAATCCAGCAATTTTGTCTTTTCAAATGTTAATTATAGTAACAGGTCTTTCTTTTTTATGTAGTCCATTATTGAAAATGCTTATAGTGTGCCACCAAGAAAAAAAGATATTTTGGGTATATTTTATGGGCACCATTACCAATATAATTTTAAATATTATTTTAGTACCCAAATATAGTTTGTATGGAGCATCTGTTTCTTTGATATTTACTTTTGTTGTTATATTGCTTTCACTTTTGTGGATTAATATCAAGTTTAATTTTGTAAATATCTTTAACAAAAAAATATTTTTAATTATATTTAATTCTGTTTTTGCCAGCGTTCTGATGTTTTTTATAATTACTAATAATTTTGTTTATAATAAACTTAATGCTCCCAAATTGATTATTTTGGGATCTATTATTTATTGTATAACAATTTTGTTTTTAATGAAAAATATAAATTTACTGAAATGGAAAAAAATATTGAAATAATAACAAAAAAGGGGATATGTATGTCCTGCGGGGTTTGTTCTGCTATTTGTCCAGAAGGAGCAATAAGTATGACTTTGGAAAAAGGAGTTTATATACCTAAAATTGATAAAAAGAAATGTATAAATTGTTCAAAATGCTTATTGGTTTGCCCTAAAAATAAATCTATTCTTAAAAAAACTAACAATATATTGGCTGGTAATTATATAAAATGTTATTCTGGTTTTTCTGTTGATAAAAATTTAAGATTTGAATCATCGTCTGGTGGGGTTATTCCAGCTATTTTGAATTTTGCTTTGCAAAAAAAAATAATAGATGGAGTTTTGATGGTAAAATCATCAAAAGAAAGTCCTATAATAAATGAATATTTTATTGCTAAAACAAAAGAAGATGTATATTTGGGGATTGGATCAAAATATGGCCCCGTAAAATTAGACGAAGTTTTAAAAAAGTTAAAAAATTTATCTGGTAAATTTATATTTGTAGGCAAGCCTTGCGATATAGAGGCAATGAAAAAAGCAGAAAAAATAGATAGAAATTTAGAAGGGAAAATTATTCTATATTTTGGACTTTTTTGCAATCATACACCAAATTTATTTGCAACAAGATTTTTATTAGATAAATTAAAAATAAAAAATTTAGATTTTTTAAAATATAGAGGTGGTGGGTGGCCAGGGTTTATGACAATAGTTCAAAAAGACAAAAAAATAAAAGTGCCAATTTCCTCATATTGGAATATTATTGGTTCGGATTATTTTACACCAGAAGGATGTTTGACTTGTAGTGATCATCTTTCCGAGTTGGCTGATATTTCTTTTGGAGATGCATGGTTGCCAGAATTTAAAAATGATAAATTGGGTACATCAATAATTATCTCTAGAACAGAAAAAGGATGCGATTTATTAAAAAAAGCTAAAAATGCAATATCAATTTCTCCACTAAAAATACAAAGAATTATAAGCTCTCAAATAATACAACTTTATTTGAAGAAAAAAATAATTAAAGCAAGAACAAAATTATTAAAAAAAGATATAGTTTATGAAAATGTTTTAGAGCCAAATATTATAGACTATATTGCATCTGGTCTTTTATTAATTAATTCAAAATTACCACCAATAAAAATGTTTTTTTTATATAATAAAATAGTTAAGCATTTTTGTTACAGATTGGCAAAAATTTATTTTAAAAAATATGAAGATATTAATAACTAATTATGGGAATAGATTTAACAAAGGAACAGCGGCAATTTTACATGCCCAAATTAATTCTTTAAAGGAGAAATTTCCAAGCGCTAATTTTTGGATATTTACTTATTATCCAGATATAAAAAATCACATTAATAGAGATTATATTGAATTTTTTGAGATAATTGGTAGATTTTCAAGAAAAAATTATATAAAAAATATAAAAACTTTATTTTACTTATTTTGGTGTATTTTCTGGAGATTTATGAATTATCTTGGTATTGAAATTTGGCTGCCATTAAATTTAAAAAAATATTACTTAGCGGATTTAATAATTGATACTGGGGGAGATGGGTTGACCGAGGACTATGGAACCCCTTTAAATATTGTCACAAATCTTCTTTTTGGAATATTTTTAAAAAAGAAAGTTGTTATTTATGCAGAATCAATAGGATTGTTTAAAAAATGGTATAACAGATTTATGGTGAGATATTTATTAAATAGAGTTGTCCTAATAACAGTAAGAGATGAAATTTCAATAAAAAATATAAATAAATTAGGAGTTAAAAAACCAGTATTTTTAACTGCCGACCCTGCTTTTTTATTAAATCCCATAACAGAAGAAAAAGTAAAAACAATTTTATCCAATGAAAAAACTACGTGTCCATTTGTTGGTTTTTCTGTAAGTAAATTATTTTCAAGATATAAATTTAAAAATTTTACAGAAGATAATTATAAAAAATATATTTTATCAACAATAGAAATTATTAATTATATAAATAATAATTTGAATATGAATGTTGTTTTTATTCCGCATGTGATTGACCAAGGAAACGATGATAGAGTTGTAGCAGAAGAAATATTGAAATTAGTAGAAAATAAAGAAATGGTTTTTTCTATAAAAAATGAATATAGTCCAGAAGAATTAAAAGGTATTATTGGAAAAAGTGAAATTTTTATTGGTGCAAGAATGCATTCTTGTATTGCTTCTACTTCTATGGGAGTTCCTACAATAGCAATAGCTTATAGCCATAAAACATATGGAATAATAGGAAAAATGTTAGGATATGATAATTTAATCTTAGATATTTCAAATGTCAATTTGGATAGTTTTAAAAAAGCATTAAATTTTGTATGTGAAAATAAAGAAAAAATAAAAAAAGATTTAAAAATAAAAATATCAGAGGTAAAAAATAAATCGCTAAAAACAAATGAATTAATTAAAAAAATATGAAAAAATTAAAAACAATTATTGCGCCAATTTATAAAAAATTCTTTTTGGATTTTGATTATATTCTAAAAAGAAATCTCTTTGACTGTGAATCAATTTTGGATTTGGGTTGTGGACACAATTCTCATATAAGATTTTGTGATGCTAAATATAAAGTGGGAGTTGAGTTGTTTGACAGATACATAAAAGAAAGTCAAGAAAAAGGTATTCATAATAAATATATCAAAAGTGATGTAACAAAAGTTGATTTTGAGCCAAATTCATTTGATGCAATAATAATGATAGATGTACTGGAGCATTTAAAAAAGGAAGATGCATTGGAGCTGATTAAAAAAATGAATATTTGGGCAAAGAAAAAAATAATAATACTCACTCCAAATGGTTTTATGCATCAAGAAAATGTTGACAATAATCATTTGCAAGATCATTTATCTGGATGGGAATTTGAAGAATTCAAAAAATTGGGATTTGATGTATATGGTATAAATGGTTTAAAGCACCTTAGAGGTGATGGGGCACTTGTAAAATATAAACCAGTATTATTTTGGATAATAATATCTGGATTAACCCAAAAAATTATTTATTATTTTCCCAAATTTGCATTTCATCTTTATGCAATTAAAAATATAAAGAAATAAAAATGAATTTAAAAAATAAAAAAATTTTAGTAACAGGCGGAGCTGGCTTTATTGGATCTCATATTGTAGATTATCTTATTAATAATGGGGCAGATGTTTTTATAATAGATAATCTTTGCACTGGTAAAAAAGAAAATTTGAATTCAAAAGCAAAATTTTATGAGTTGAATATTGCCGACCTCAAAGTAATAGACATAATTCAAAAAGAAAAACCAGAAATAATTTATCATTTTGCATTTAATGTTTTGGTTCCAAAATCAGTAGAAAATCCCTTGATTGATATGGATAGTATTTTTGGATCATTAAATATTTTAACGGCAGCTCAAAAGTGTAAAACAAAAAAAATAATATTTTCTTCTTCGGGATTTGTTTATGGAAATACATTAGATTTACCCGTAAAAGAAAATGCACCCATCGATCCTATTTCTCCATATGTGGTTGCTAAATGTGCAGTAGAAAATTATTTAGAATTTTTTAATAAAGCTTACGATTTGCCTTATGTAGTTTTTAGAAACGCAGCTGTTTATGGCCCAAGACAAATTACAGGAGCTATGGCAGATTATATAAGAAAATTAAAAGCAAATGAACAGGCCGATATTTGGGGAGATGGAAACAAAACAAGAGATTATATTTATATAGATGATGTTATTAATGCAAACATTTTAGCATTAGATTTATCAGATGATTTTGAAAATCCAGTTTTTAATTTGGGCAGTGGAAAAGAAACAACTTTAAATGAATTATATTTAAAAATTGCAAACATATTGGGTAAAAAAGCAGATCCGATTTATCATCCAGATAGACCGGGGGAACAAATAAGGTATTGTTTAGATGGTAAAAAAGCTCAAAAAATTCTTGGTTGGAAAATAAAATATAATCTAGAAGATGGTCTTAAAAAAATAATTTTTTAAAATGGAAAAAAATTTTTTAATTTCTATAATCACTCCCAATTTTAATCGCGCAAAATTTTTGGAAAAAACAATTTTAAGTATAAAAAATCAAAAGTATCCACTTGTAGAGCATATTATAATAGATGGTGGGTCTACCGACAGAAGTATAGAAATAATTAAAAAATATGAAGGAACTTATAATTTAAAATGGGTTTCAGAAAAAGATGAAGGCTGTGCCGATGCAATGGAAAAAGGATTTAAATTGGCAACTGGCGACATTTTTTGTTGGTTGGATTCAGATGATATTTATCTTGATGGAGCAATAGAAAAAGTAATGAAAATTTTTAAAGATAATCCCGAAATAGATGTTGTTTTTGGTGATATGTTAATTTGTGATCAAAATGATAAAATTATAGATTATACAAAGCGCACGATTTTTGATAAAGAAATGTTGATCTATATTGGTACAAACATTAGCCCACAGGCTGCATTTTGGAAAAGAGAAGCCCATGAAAAAATTGGAGGTATAGATATAAATTTTAAAAGATGCGCTGATTACGATTTTTTCTGTCGCTTAGCCGAATCAAATGCTAAATTTTTTCATTTAAAAGATTTTTTGGCAGTTTATAGGCATCATCCAGAACAACTCACAAAATCAATTGATCTTTGTAAATTGGAAGCCAATCAGATATCAAAAAAATATTCTGATAACATTTTTGGGTTAAATTTAAAATTTAGAAAAATAAAAATTTATTTTAAGAGAGCTTTTTGTTTTATAAAGCAGGGAGATCTATGGTATGTTTTAAGAAGTATTTTAAAAAGATTTAAAATTATAAAATGAAATTATTAAATAAAATAATTAGAAAAACTTTTTTTATATGGGAAAAATTTGGTTTTTTTGTGATACCAAATCATTTTTATGAGCCCATTCCAGATATTAAAAAATTAAGAAATAAAAAATGGTCTAATTATTCAGAATTGATTGGTATTGATATGCGAAATCAAAATCAAAAAAATTTATTAAATTTATTTTTTAATAAATTTAAAAAAGAATATGATTTAATTTCAATGGAAAAAGGAAATAGTGAATTTGGACCAGTTGATGCAGAAATTTTATATTGTATGGTAAGAGAACTAAAACCCAAAAAAATCATTGAAATTGGATCTGGGTATTCAACAAATATAATTATAGAAGCTATATTAAAAAATAAAAAAGAATTTGGAGTGGCATGTGATCTAAAATCAGTGGATCCTTTTGCCAAAGATTTTATTAAAAATAAAAAATTTGATTTTTTTGAATTGATAAAAAAAGAAATTCAAGATATTTCGCTGGAATTTTTTAATAATTTAGAAGAAAATGACATTCTTTTTATAGATTCAAGTCATGTATTAAAAACAGGAAGCGATGTCCAATATGAATATTTAGAAATACTGCCAAGGATAAACAATGGTGTGATTGTCCATAGTCACGATATTTTTTTGCCACTTGAATATCCAAAGGATTGGATTTTAAAAGAATATAGATTTTTTAACGAACAATATTTATTGCAAGCATTTTTAGCTTTTAATAAAGAGTTTGAAATTTTGTGGTCTAGTAGTTATATGAATTTTAAGCACAAAAATGTCCTTTTTGAGAGATTCAAATCATTTGATAAAAAAAATAGTGCACCAAGTAGTTTTTGGATAAAAAGAAAAAAATAAAAATATGAACATAGAAGAATATTCAAAATATAAACAATTTTATACAGGTAAGGCTCCAAAATTGCTATTAAAATATTTAAATTTATTTTATTGGAATAATTTTTTGGATTTGGGTTGTGGAGATGGATCTTTGTTATATGCGTTAAATAAAAAAAATTATTTGGATGGAAAAAAAGTTTATGCAATTGATTTATCTGAAAATAGAATAAATTTAGTAAAAAAAATAAACAAAAATTTTGTATGTTTTGTTGACGATGCTTGTAATATAAAAGAAATTAAAGATAATAATATAGATTTTATAGTATCAGAGCAAGTAATAGAGCATGTTGAAGATGATGATGCTATGGCAAAAGAAATTTATAGGATTTTAAGATCAGGTGGAATTATTTATCTTTCTACGGTTTTTAAAAAATGGTACGGATGGTATTTTTATAAATGTAATGGAAAATGGAGATTGGATCCCACACATATTAGAGAGTATAATAATGAAATTGAATTATTAAAATTTTTTCCCAAAGAAAAATTTGAACTTTTAGAAAATAAAAAAACAGTAGTAAAAAGATCCATTATTGATTTTATTTTTAAAAGATTTGGAGTTGATAGAGAAATATTTATTAAATTTCCATTTTTTCAATGGATTAGAAATGTTAAAATTTTTATACCCGGTTATTATAATTGGGAAATTGTTTTAAAGAAAAAATGACAAAAAATATTGAAAAAAAATATAAAATAGCCATTGTTTCTCCGACGCCATTTTATTATCATATCCCTTTGTATAAAGAACTTGCAGTTAATTCAGAAATAAATTTTGTGGTATATTATTGTTCGGATGAAACTATTAAGGGGGAAGATATAAAAAAAATGTATAAATCCAGGAGACATATTGCAAATAAAAAAGAACTTTTGGGTGGATATAAATATAAGTTTTTTAAAAACTATTCACCAAATCCTTCTTTTATGAATTGGCCATTTGGATTGATTAATTTTGGAATTTGTAAAGAAATTTTTAAAGAAAGACCTGATGTTGTAATTTTACAATCTTGGACTAACTTAACTTGGTGGATGGCATTTATTTGTTGTCTTTTAACAAACACAAAGATTATGTTTATGACAGACTCTAATATTTTATCCGAGCCATCAAAGTCTTTTTTAAAAATAAGTTTTAAAAAAGTATTTTTAGGTAATTTTTTATTTAAATATTCATTTGGATTTTTAACTTCTGGTTTGGCAAATGAGAATTTTTATAAATATTATAATGTGCCTGATAGTAAAATAATAAGATCATCTTTTTCTTGGGGGTACAAAAACATTTTATTAAAAGCTAAAAATTTAAAATCAAAAAGAGACGAACTGAGAAAAAAATTTAATTTAAAAAAAGATGACTTTATAATTTTATATGTAGGGAGATTATCTGAAGAGAAAAATCCACTAATAATTTTGGATGCTTATAAAAATGTTGAAAGTATAAATAAAAAATTATTTATTATTGGAGATGGTCCAATGAGAAAAGATTTTGAAAAAAAAATAAATGATTTAAATCTTAAAAATATAAATATTGTAGGATTTGTTCCACACGAAAAAATATTTGAATTTTATACAATGTCGGATCTTTTGATTTTACCTTCAAAACATGAAACATGGGGCATAGTGGTAAGCGAAGCAATGTGTTTTGGCCTTCCAATTGTGGCATCTAATAGAATTGGAGCAGCTGTTGATTTAGTAGAAAATGGAAAAAATGGATTTATTTTTCCTTTTAATGATGCTGATATCTTATCTCAATCAATAGAAAAAATTATAAATCTTCAAGAAAAAGACAGGATATCCTTTAGAGAAGAGTCTTTTAAAAAAATAAATAATTGGATAAATAATTTGAATTTTATTTCGGGAATTATTAACAAATTAAAACATTAAAATGACAAAAAATAATTTGATAAAAAAAATATCCTACAATCCGGTTTTAATAAAATCAATAACATTACTTCATCTAAGAAGTATTCTTAGAAAAGTTTATTATTTTTTGAATCATCCCCAAAATGGAATTTTGGAAATTAGTTTGGCTGGAATTTCATCTAAATTTTTAATCAATAATCCAGATGAATTTCGTCTTACAGAATCTGTAACAGGAGAAAATGGAGAAAAAAAAGTTTTAGAAAAATTTATTTCTTTGATAAAAAAGGGAGATGTTGTTTATGATGTAGGAGCAAATACTGGTGTATATTCTATTTTTTTAGCAAAATCAGTTGGTATAAATGGAAAAATTGTTGCGTTTGAACCAGAAATAGAAAGCATTAAAAAATTGAAAGAAAATATAAAATTAAATGATATTAATAATATTTTTATTGTTGAAAAAGCATTGGGAGAAAAAAATGAAATATCAAAATTATATATTGGCAAAACAACAGGAAATTTTAGCTTGGTTAATTTGTATGAAAAAGAAGAAAAATATCAACAAGTGGATATTGTAAACGGAGATGAATTAATTGAAAAAATTAAACTTCCCATTCCGAAAGCATTAAAAATTGATGTAGAAGGATATGAATATTCTGTTTTGTTTGGATTAAAAAACACCCTTCAAAATACTAATTGTAAAATAATATGTTGTGAAATTCATTTGGGATTATTTCCAGAGGGAATCACAGATGAAAAAATTATTGATTTAATAAAATCTTTTGGTTTTTCAAAAATAGAAATATTTAAAAGAGCTTTTAGTGCATATCATATAATTGCTCAAAAAGATTAATAATAAATGAGATATAAAATTTTAATTTGTGCATACTCTTGTGTTTCTGAAAGTGGAGTGAAAAATATAGGTGGTGAAGCAGAATTGGGTTGGAATATTGTTAAAGAACTCGGTCGTTTTTTTGATGTTTATGTTTTAACACATGCACACAATCAAAAAAGTATAAAAAAGTTGTTGTTAAAAGATTCACAAAAAAATATAAATTTTATTTATATTAGATTGCCAAAAGTATTTAATTTTTTAGAAAAATTTCACAAGGGTGGCATACAAATTTATTCTTATTTATGGCAAATTAAAGCATATTTTATTGCAAAAAATTTACACAAAAAATATAATTTTGATTTATTTCATCATATAACTTATGCAAACGATTGGATGGCAAGTTATATTGGAGCGTTGTTGCCAATTCCATATATTAGGGGTCCTGGTGGTGGAGCACATAAGGTACCCAAAGAATTTACAAAACAATATAATACAAAACAAAAGTTAGGAGAAATAGTTAGAAGTATTGGTCAATTTATATTTCGCCACGATCCATTTTTTATAATTGGACAAAATAAAGCAAAAACTATTTTAGTATGCAATAAAGAATCTTTTGATGCACTATCATTAAAGTGGCAAAAAAAAGCTCTTCTTTTTCCTGTTAATGGAATATCTAAAAAAGAATTTGAAGATTTTAAAAATTTAGAAGTTTTAAAAAACAAAAATAATTTTGTTATATTATCTGCTGGAAAGTTAATTAAAATTAAGGGTTTCGATTTGGTGATAAAATCATTTAAATTTTTTAATGATAAATTTGAAAATACCACACTTAAAATTATAGGTAGTGGACCAGAGGAAATTAATTTAAAAAAAATAGTTCAAAAATTAGGTCTTGAAAATAAAGTTGTCTTTGATCAATGGGTGCCACGCGAAAAACTATTAAAAGAAATGTTTTTTTCGGACATTTTTTTATTTTTGAGCTTGCGAGATGGAGGTGGACAAGTTGTTGTAGAAGCAATGGCATCAGGAAAACCAGTTGTATGTTTTGATATTGCTGGTCCAGGTTTCCATATTGATGAAAGCTGTGGAATAAAAATAAAACCAGAGAATCCAGAACAAGCAATAAAAAATACAGCCATAGCTTTGGAGAAATTATACAAAGATAAAGAATTGCGAAAAGAAAAAGGTAAAAACGGAAAAGAAAAAGCAGAAAGAGAATATGAATGGGAAAAACTTGGGAATAAATTAAAAATAATTTATGAAAAATTTTTATGACAAAAAATTTTTTAGAAAAATTTAAAAACAATTATGAATTTATTTTAGTAGGATTTTTATGGATTTGCGTTTGGGCTACTTACAATACAGATATTTTTAGATTTTTTAATTATGGTTTCCCAAACAATTTTTTTGATTTAATTCATGGAATTCGTAGTCTTTTTCCATTTGTTGCACTAATAATATCTATTTTTATTTTAATTAAAAATAAAAAATTTGATAAAAATTTCTTAAAAAGTCCAATGGGTTTACTTTTTCTTTATTCGGTTGTGGGAACAACAGCATCAATATTTTCAAAAAATGTTTTAGGATCTTTTTATTGGGGAATATTATATGGATCTGTAATAATTATATTATTTGCCATAGCAAAAAGTCCAAATTTTAAATCAAAAATTATTTTTTTAATTAAGATAAATTTTATTATTGCAGCGATAATATCAATTGGATTGTTAATCTTTTTTTTAATTCAACCAGGAGTTGTTTCTTCTTTTACTTATAATTTTTTAATTTGTTATGAAAGACCATATGAAACCTTTGCAGAAATAAAAGCAGAAACAAATACTTTTGATATGGCCGGAACAAGGCCAACTGGCTGGGGAAGATATGCCGGATTTCTTTCTGTTGTATTTCTTACAATATTTTTTTGTAGCAAAAAAGAAAAAAGAATATTATGGTTTTTGCTATTTTTATTTTTTTTATTTACACTTTTATTCTCAAAAGGAAAAACAGAAATAATATCTTTTTTTATTGTTGCTATTTTGATAATTTGGTGGTTTAAAAAAATAAATATACTTTCTTTATTGGGATTATTTTTAATTTTCTTAATTGCTATTTTAATAATTTTTTATAAAATTCCATGCGAAAATTCTTTTAATTTTTTGAGTTATATAAATTCATCTCAAAACGCAAATCTTCATCAATCTAATTCAAAAAATTTAAACCCCCAAATTATTTTAAAAGATATTAAAACGATTTCAACTTTAAGCGGAAGAACCAGCGGAGTTTGGAAAGATTCTATAAATCTTTTTTATAGTAGTCCAATTATAGGATATGGATTTCAAGCGGATAGATTCTTTTTAAATGGTCAACACACACACAACTCTATATTGCACGCATTAGTTCAGTCGGGAATACTTGGAACATTATTTTTTGTTTTAGCATATCTTTCTACTTTTATAATTTTACTTAGATTATTTAAAATTTATAAAGTTAAGGAAGAAGATAAAAAATTTTTATTAATTTTTTTATTTGTTTTAATATTTTTTGGCATTAGAAGCATAACAGAATCTGTGGCATTCTTTAGTGCAGACTGGCTTTTTGTCGCGCCAATTATAGCATACACACAATTTTTATATGAAGATAAAAAGCAAGAAAAAAATAATTTTGGTAAAAGTCCATCAATAAATTTTTGTGATATTAAAATAGATGTAGTTTCAATAAAAGACGTTTTAAACAAAATTGATTTTTGGATAAATTCAGAAAAACAAAAAACGCATTGGATTGTAGCAACTGGCATGCATGGAATAGTAGAAGCTCATAGAAATAGAAATTTTAAAAAAATCTTAAGTTTTGCCGATTTATTTGTTCCAGATGGAATTTCTTTAATAATGGTGGCCAACTTAAAGGGATATAAAATTAAAAAAAGAATTTCTGGTCCAGACTTAATGACAGAATTATTAAAAAATAAAAATTATTCACATTTTTTATATGGAGACACAAATGAAACTTTGTCTGCTTTAAAAGAAAAATTTTCAGATAATAAAATTGTCGGAATGTATTCACCAACTCTAGAGGAGGTTTTGAATTCAGAAAAAAATATTGAAAATATAAATAATGCAAATCCAGATATTTTGTGGGTGGGACTTGGTCTTCCGAAACAAGAAAAATGGATTTTTCAAAATAAAGATAAGTTAAATGTCCCCGCTATAATTGGAGTTGGAGCTGCATTTAAGTTTTTATCGGGGAAGGTAAAAAGAGCTCCAAAATGGGTTGGGGATTTGGGTTTTGAATGGCTTTGGAGATTATTTTGCGAACCCAAAAAAACATGGAAAAGAGTTTTTGTCTATATGCCCATATTTTTTTACCTAGTTTTAAAAGATTTTTTGAACTTGAATAAAAAATGAAAATATGATAGTTTGATTTAATTAATAAACTATATCCAAATAGTTATGGAAAACAAAAACAAAAGAATTTTAGTCACAGGAGCAGGAGGATTCATTGGACATTTTTTGGTTAGATTTTTGAAGGAAAAAGGATGTTGGGTTAGAGGGGTTGATATAAAATATCCGGAATATTCTGCAAAGAATGAAGCAGACGAGTTTTTAATTTTGGATTTGAGATTTTTAGAAAATTGCTTAAAGGCAACCGAAGGAATAGATGAAGTTTATACTTTGGCAGCCAATATGGGAGGGATTGGATTTATTACCTTTCATAATTCAGATGTTTTGTATGATAATGTTTGTATAAATGCAAATATGGCAGAAGCTTCAAAACAAAATAAAGTAAAAAGATTATTTTATTCTTCTTCTGCTTGTATTTATCCTACATTTAAACAAGAAACTCCAGATTTAGTAGCACTAAAAGAATCTGATGCGTATCCCGCCGATCCAGACAACGAATATGGTTGGGAAAAATTATTTTCAGAAAGACTATTTAAAAGTTACGGAGAATTTTATGAAGTAAGAATTGCAAGATTTCATAATATTTTTGGACCAGAGGGAACTTATGATGGCGGTAGAGAAAAAGCTCCGGCGGCCTTATGTAGAAAGGTTGCTCTATTAAAAAATGGTGATGAAATAGAAATTTGGGGAGATGGAAAACAAACAAGATCTTTTTGTTATATTGATGACTGCATAGAAGGAGTTTATCGTTTAATGAGTTCAAATTTCAAAGAACCTTTAAATATCGGATCTGATAGATTGGTTACAATGGATGAAATGGTTGATATTATTTCTGAAATTTCTTCTAAAAAAGAGTTATCCGCAAAAGAAATAATAGAAATTTTATCTAAAAATCCAGAAGAAAAAATAAATACAAAAGAATTAGAAAGTAAAATCTTATTGGCAACAAAAAAGATTTTAAAGAAAAAATATTTACTTGATAAACCACAAGGAGTAAGAGGTAGAAATTCTGATAATATTCTTTGTAAAGAAATATTAAACTGGGAACCACAAATTTCTCTTGAAGATGGACTTAAAAAAACTTATTTTTGGATAGAATCTCAACTAAAAAATAAAGTTTAGTTATGGAGCAAAATAAAAAAATTTGCGTAGAGCAAGTTTCAGAAGAGTGGTTTAAGGATAATATCTCGGAGAATAAAAATAAATTTTATTTAGTTTTTAAACTGGCGATTGATATGTTTTTTGGGTGCGCTGGTTTTATTTTCTTTATTTTATTGTTTCCAATAACTGCTGTTTTAATAAAAATAGATTCAAATGGAAATATTTTATATAAGCAAGAAAGAATTGGTAAAAATGGTAAAAAATTTATTTTATATAAATTTAGAACAATGACAGAAAATGGAAGAGAATATAAGGATTTTTGGAGAGAAAAAAATAAAGAAAATATCACTTATATAGGATCTATTTTAAGAAAAACTCATTTAGATGAAATCCCTCAGGCAATAAATCTTTTAAAAAGAGACTTGAGTTTTATAGGGCCAAGACCAGAATGGATTCGTCTTGCAGATATTTTTGAAAAAGAGATTCCTTATTATAAATATAGATATATTGTAATGCCAGGAATAATAGGTTGGGCACAAATAAATTTTCCTGCTTCTAAATCTGTTACGGAGGCAAAAGAAAAATTTGAATATGACCTATATTACATAAAAAATCAGTCATTTTTACTAGATTTAGAAATTATTTTAAAATCATTTAAATTGTTTTTTCAGTAGTTTTGAAAAAGAATTTGTGTTATGATAAATAAATTATATGAATTTTTTGAATCAAAAAAATTTTTTTTCTGTTTGTTTTTTCTGTTTACTTTTTTCAGCTTTTTGCGTACAGGCAAATTCACCAGGAGATGTTGTTAATTTTTATGTAGAAAAAGATTTTGATATTTTAAATCGAGATCAAATACAATCTACATTAGTTAAAACAAGCAATAAGCTAAATTTTTATATAGATAAATCATGGTGGGATCTACAAAGTCAAGATAAAAAAACAAAAATTTTATTATATTTAGATGATTTATCTGTTGAATTTGAAGACAATATTTATCCTAAAATCACTTCTCTTTTTGGATATGAATGGAATCCTGGTATAGACAAAAATTCTAAAATTAATATTTTATTTCAACAAATAAACAATAGCGAAGGAGGATATTTTAGAGAAGCCGATGAATATGAAAAAATACAAGTGCCAATGTCAAATGAAAGAGAGATGCTGTATTTAGCTGTTTTAACTCTAGAAAAGCAAAATGCAAAAATAGCACTGGCACATGAATTTGTTCATCTTATCACCTTCAATCAAAAAAATAAGATTTTAAATATTGAAGAGGATATTTGGTTAAATGAAGCAAGGGCTGACTATTCTTCAACTATCTTGGGATATGATGACGACTACGTTGGTAATAATCTTTGGCAAAGGGTTAAAGATTTTGCAGAAAATCCCTCAGATTCAATAATTGATTGGAATAAAACAAAATATGACTATGCAAGTGTGAGCTTGTTTACTCATTATTTAGTTGATCATTATGGAATAAGCGTATTAAAAGATTCTTTAAAATCTAAATATACAGGCATAGATAGTATAAATTATGCATTACAAAATAATGGGGCCAAAGAAAATTTTTCACAGGTTTTTGTTAATTGGACAATTGCTTTAGTTATTAATGACTGTTCAACGAACAGTAAATATTGTTATTTAAATCCAAATTTAAAAAATTTTAAACTGAATCCAACTTTAAACTTTCTTCCATTAATTGGAAGTAGCTCTCTTTCTGTATCTAATGATACAAAAACTTGGTCTGGAAATTGGTTAAAATTTATTGGCGGTAGTGGAGACTTAAAACTAAGTTTTTCTGGGATATTGGGAGTTGATTATTTTTTGCCATATATAGTTGAAGATGATGCCGGTTCAAGAGCAGTAAATTTTGCACAGTTTAATAAAGAAGGCAAAAGTGAAATTAAAATTGATAATTTTGGAAAAGATTATAAATATTTAATTATTATGCCATCGATACAATCAAAAAATTTAATCTTAAATGGTTTGGAATCAAGATATCCTTTTAAATATACCGTTTATATGGTTGGAGACGAACCAAATACCGATCAAGATGTAATACAAAAACTTTTGGAGAAGATTGACTCATTAAAAAAACAAATCGCTGAAATTTTATCTAAAAGAGGAGAAACAATAGTTATTCAGAGTTGTTCAAAAATAGAAAGTAATCTTTATTTGGGGGTTAAAAATAATAATCAAATAAAGTGTTTACAGGAATTTTTAAAATCACAAGGAACTGATATTTATCCAGAAGGATATATAACAGGATTTTTTGGTAATTTGACAGACGCTGCGGTAAAAAGATTTCAAGAAAAATACGCATCTGAAATTTTAATTCCAATTGGACTAAATAGTGGTACAGGATATGTAGGGAATTTAACAAGACAAAAAATAAATTCTATGTTAAACTTTATTAATTAAAAAATGACAAAAGATATTTTTTTAAAAAATGTTTTATTAAAAGACTATACAACTTTTAAAATTGGCGGTCCTGCCAAATATTTTTTTGTTGCAAAATCAAAAGAAGATTTAATAAAGGCGATAGAAATTTCTAAAAAAAATAAATTGCCAATTTTTATTTTGGGAGGAGGAAGCAATATCTTATTTTCAGATAAAGGATTTTGTGGACTAGTGATAAAATTAGAAATTTCTGGAATAGAATTTTCAAAAAACAAAGTTGTTGTTGGTTCTGGAGTCAAATTATCTAATTTTGCAAATATAGTTTCTAAAAATGGTTTTTCGGGATTTGAATGGGCAGTTGGAATTCCCAGCGCAACAGTTGGCGGATCAATATTTGGAAATGCTCAGGCATTTGGTTTTAAAATATCTGATACTGTTGAAAGCGTTGAAGTATTAAATTTAAAAACTTTGAAAATCCAAAAATTTTCAAAACAACAGTGTAAATTTTCTTTAAAAAATAGTATTTTTAAAAAAAATAAAAATTTTGTAATTTTATCAATTATTTTTAAATTAAAAAAGGGAGATAAAGAAGAAATAAAAAATAAAATTCATGAATTTTTAAAATATAGAAAAAAATGTCATCCAATCGAATTTTTTTCGGCTGGGTCTGTTTTTGTAAATCCAGAAAAGAAAAAAGAAATGATTTCTGTTGGTTATCTTATTGAAAAAATTGGATTAAAAGAAAAAAAAATAGGTAATGCACAAATTTCAGAGAAGCATGCAAACTTTATAATTAATTTAGGAAACGCAAAATCGAAAGATGTTGAAGCTTTGATAAAATTAGCAAAACAAAAGGTCAAAAAAAATTTTAATATTAATTTAGAAACAGAAATACAAATTGTAAATTACAAATAATATGAAAATAACAATAAAATCAAAAAATTTGGAAATTACACCAGCATTTAATGTTTTTATAAATAATAAATTAAAATCTTTGGGAAAAATTGTTGGCGAAGATAATTCAGAAATTTCAATTGAGATAAGCAAAGAAACAGAACATCATAGGCACGGAGAAATTTTTTGGGCATCTGGAAATTTAATTTTTGATGGGAAAAAAATATCAGCACAAGAAAGATCTGAAAATGCAAAAAAAGCGGTGGCGAAAGTTTTAAAAGAAATTAAAATAGAGTTTAAAAAATATAAATTAAAAAATAAAGATTCTGTCAGGAGGGAGCAAAGAACATCAAAAAAGATCTTGCTTACAACTGATGAAATAAAAGAAGATGGTTCCAAGTAAGATGTTTTTTACAAAAGGTGTTGGTGTTGCAAAACATCAATTAATGTCTTTTGAATTAGCATTGAGAGATGCAGGTATTGAAAAATTTAATTTGGTTTGTGTTTCTTCAATTTTACCCCCGGGATGTCAAAGAGTTACAAGAGAAAGGGGATTGGAACAATTGAAACCCGGCGAAGTAGTTTTTTGTGTGATGGCAAGAAATGCAACAAACGAACCAAACAGATTAATTGCGGCTTCTGTGGGGTGTGCAATTCCCACGGATAAGGGTCAGCAATATGGATATTTGTCAGAACATCATCCTTGCGGAGAAACAGAACAAAAAACAGCAGATACTGCAGAAGATTTGGCAGCAACAATGTTGGCAACAACTTTGGGAGTTGATTTTGATCCAAATTTAGCTTGGGATGAAAGAGAAAAAGTTTATAAAATGTCTGGTAAAATTGTTACTACTACGAATATTACTCAATCTGCACAAGGAAACAAAGACGGACTTTGGACAACGGTTGTTACAGCAGCAATTTTCGTTCCATAAAAAATAAAACTGCCTCTTAAATGGGGCGGTTTTTATTTTACAAAAGACAAAATTTTATGTAGAATAGTTATATGTCATTTTTATCTAAAATTTTTGGAGATTCAAACAAAAAACATATAAAAAATCTTCAGCCAACACTCGAAAAAATAAATTCTTTTTCTAATGATTTTGAAAAATTATCTTCTGAACAAATAAAAGAAAAAACAAAAGAATTTAAAAATAGATTACAAAAAAATGAAACTTTGAATAATATTCTTCCAGAGGCTTTTGCGTTAGTGAGAGAAGCTAGTAGAAGAACTTTAAATCAAAGACATTTTGATTCTCAATTAATTGGTGGTATTGTTTTGCATCAAGGAAAAATTGCAGAAATGAAAACTGGAGAAGGAAAAACTTTGGCTGCAACTTTGCCTGCTTATTTAAACGCACTCGAAGAAAAGGGCGTACATATTATTACAGTTAATGACTATTTAGCAAAAAGAGATATGGTTTGGATGGGACAAATCTTTGATGCTTTGGGACTATCTACAGGATGTATCGTAAATGAATCGGGATATGTTTATGATAAAGAATATAAAAATAGCGAAAAAGATCAACAAAGGGATATCTTAGGTGGATTTAAAGTTTTAGAAAATTTTTTAAAACCAGTATCAAGAAAAGAAGCATATCTTGTAGATATTACCTATGGAACAAATCACGAATTCGGCTTTGATTATTTAAGAGACAATATGGTTTATAGTTCTAGTCAAGAAGTACAACGCGGATATAATTTTGCAATTGTTGACGAAGTAGATTCTATTTTAATTGATGAGGCAAGAGTTCCATTAATTATTTCTGGACAAGAGTCTGAAGCAACTGATAAATATTATAATTTTGCTAAAGTTGTTTTACCCTTAGAAAAAGAAAAAGATTATGTAATTGATGAAAAATTAAAAACAGTAACTTTTACAGAACAAGGTCAAAATAAAGTTGTAAAAAGTCTTGGGTCTGATCCTTGGATGGAAAATGATATTACAACAACTCATCAATTAGAATCGGCATTGAAAGCCAAATCATTATTTTTAAAAGACAGAGATTATACTATTAAAAATGGAGAAATTTTAATTATAGACGAATTTACAGGAAGAATTTTACCTGGTAGAAGATGGTCAGCTGGATTGCATCAAGCGGTTGAAGCAAAAGAAGGTGTTAAGGTTAATCCAGAATCTTTAACAATGGCAACCATTACTTTTCAAAACTATTTTAGAATGTATAAAAAATTATCTGGTATGACTGGAACAGCTTTAACTTCGGCTGAAGAATTTGATAAAGTTTATGAACTAGATGTGGTGCAAATTCCAACCAATAAACCAACGTTAAGGCAAGATTTTGCTGATAAGGTTTTTAAAACAGAATCTGGAAAATACCAAGCAGTTGTAAAAGAAATTGAAGAATTGTACAAAAAAGGACAACCAATTTTAGTTGGTACAAAATCTGTTGAAAAAAATGAATATTTAGGAAAATTGTTGGAAATAAAAGGAGTGCCACATAATATTTTAAATGCTAAAAATCACGAAAGAGAAGGAGAAATTATTGCTCAAGCTGGTAAAAAGGGAGCTGTCACAATCGCAACAAATATGGCTGGTCGTGGAGTAGACATTATTTTGGGAGGAAATCCACCCGTTGAAAGTGAAACAAATGAAGTTCGATCGGCTGGGGGATTACATGTAATTGGAACAGAAAGACACGATGCAAGAAGAATTGATAATCAATTGCGAGGAAGAGCTGGCAGACAAGGAGATCCTGGATCTACTCAATTTTTTATTTCTTTGGAAGATGATTTGATGAGAATTTTTGGAGGAGACAAAATAAAAGGCTTGATGACGGCTTTAAATGTCTCAGAAGACGAACCGATTCAAGCAGGAATGATTTCTGGAGCCATTGAATCTGCTCAACAAAAAATTGAAGGATTTAATTTTGATGCAAGACATCATTTATTGGAATATGACGATGTTTTAAATAAACATAGAGAGATTATTTATAAAAAAAGAAAAGAGTTTCTGCAATCAGATAATTTAAGAGAAGAAGTTTTAGAAATGATTAGAAAATCAGGATTATCGGAAGAAGATTATATAAAAAAAGAAAAAGAATTAGGAGAGCAAGATATGCGACAGTTAGAAAAAATAGTTTGTTTAAGAGTTTTAGATATGTTTTGGCAAGAACATTTGTCATATATGGATCATGTTAGAGATTCTGTAAGATTGCGAGCCTATGGCGGAAGAGATCCGTTAGTAGAATATAAAAATGAAGGGCACAAAGCATTTGGAAAATTATCAGCAACTATTGATGCAAATATTGCAGAAAATATTTTAAAAGTAGGGCTACAAAAAAATTTAGAGCCACAAAGAAAAACAATTGAAGTGGGCAAAAAAGAAATTGGCAGAAATGATTTATGCCCATGTGGTTCTGGTAAAAAGTATAAAAAGTGCCACGGAAAATAATGATATTAAATTAGGTAAATATAAGCATTATAAAGGGAAAGAATACAAAGTGATTGGCATTGCTAAACACAGTGAGACCTTGGAATATTTAGTAGTCTATAGGGCGCTTTATGGAAATCAGGATTTATGGGTTAGGCCGTTTAAAATATTTATTGAAGACATTAAAGTTGATGGAAACAAAATTCCAAGATTTAAATATATTGGAGAATAACTAAATTATGAACAAAATAAAAATTTTTATAATTTTGGTTCTGGTAATAATTGCGTTTGGGGCGGGATTTTGGTTCAAAGAAGACGTTTTAAAATTATCAGATGGATTTAGTGCTAAAAATCAAGAATTTAAAAAAATAGATATTGGAGTTGTAATTTCTGAAGCAAAAAAAGAAATTTTAACTTCTTCACCCTTAAATGTTGGAAGGGCTAGTAATGAAGTAGTTTTGTTAAAAAGCAAAATTATATTAGAAACCAATAAGCAAAGAGTTGCTAACGGATTGCCCGAACTTTCTGAAAATAATATGTTAAATCAAGCTGCAGGTGTAAAAGCAAATGATATGTTCAAAAATCAATATTTTGAGCACGTCTCTCCGACAGGTGTAAATCCGGGAGTTTTAGTGGAAAATTCTGGATACAAATATATTATTACTGGTGAAAATTTAATTTTAGGAAACTTTAAAGGAGAAAATGAGGTTGTTCAAGATTGGATGAATAGTCCGGGACACAGGGCTAATATTTTAAATTTAAGTTATACAGAAATTGGAGTTTCTGCTATAAAAGGAATTTATAAAGGAGAGACTGTTTGGATTGCAGTCCAAGAATTTGGACTACCAATTACAGCTTGCTCTGAACCCAATGAGAGTTTAAAAAATCAAATAGAAACAAAACAGGAAATGTTAAAAAATTTAGGAGCAGATATAGATAATTTAAAAAATCAAATTGATAATACAAATCAGTCGTCAGTTTATTATAATGATTTAATAGATAATTATAATAGTTTAGTTCAAAGATATAATTCTTTGGCCCAAGAATTAAAAACAATCGTGATAGATTATAACAATCAAGTAAATTTTTTTAATAATTGCGTAAGTAGTGTTCAAGACGAATAATAAAAAAACCGTGGCACGTTGCTACGGTTTTTATTTTATTGAGAATTTTATCATTTTTTATTTTTAGTCCTTTATGTTTTTTATTCTAACAGATTATTTCCACCTGCTCCTTTATATGTTTCTATAAAATGTGCTCCTCCATTTATATTTTCTATTGGAACAACTACCACTTTGTATTGAGATTCTTCTTCTAGTTCTTCCCAGTTTTCAATAACTGGTACGAAAGATTTTGGATCCTCAATTACACCAACTGGTAAGGCTACCACTTCAACGGTCAAAAGCTTTTTTCCATTTCCATTGTTCATTGGAAAAAAACAAGTTACCATTTCTTTTGCTCTTAATTGTTTGTTTTCTCTACCCCAAACTCTTTGCATAATTATTTCTGCACACATAAAAGCATCCTTTCTAAAAATTGTTTTTAATTTTAAGAGAGCTAATATATTAATATTATCTTTTAAAAAGAACTATTGTCAAATAGATTTATAATATTATTAAAAAAATAAAACAAAAAATAAATGAAATTTGCAATTATTTCGGATACTCACGATAATATGTCTAATTTAAAAAAAGCGATTAGTTGGATTCAAAAAGAAAATATCCAATTAATCTTACATTGTGGAGATATTACAAGTATAGAAACTTTAAATAATGCAAAAAAATTATTTGGTGAGAGAATAGAATTTGTAAAAGGAAATGGAGATTTTGATTTGGATTTACCAGAAAAAAAAGAAATAAAAATTGATAAAAAGAAAATTGCTTTTACTCATTTTCCTCAAATTGCAAAAAAATTAGCAGAATCAGGAAAATTTGATTTAGTTTTTTATGGACATACTCATAAGCCATGGCAAGAAAAAATAGGTGATTGTAGAATGATAAATCCTGGAGAATTGGCAGGCCAAATTTTTAAACCAACTTTTGCAATTTATAATACAGACCAAGATTTTTTAGAACTTAAAATATTAGAAAATTTAAAATAATTTTTATGCGGTTATATTAACCCTAGAAAAGTAATAAGGATTGACTATTTTTTAGTTGGGGGATATAATATCAAATTAACTTCTAATAACTAATAACTAATTTCTAACAAAGATGCAACAAAAAAATTATATCTTTATTGGAGTTGTGATTCTAGCAATTATTGCTGGACTTTTTGCATATCCAAATTATTTTAATACAACAGTTGATTATATTAATCAAAAAATGTCTTGGGCTCTTCCACATTTTTGGGAAAAAAATTATTCTTTTGGTTTAGATTTACAAGGAGGAGTGACTTTAACTTATGAGGCGGATTTGGATTCAATAGCCACCGATAAATCAGATGCAATGTCTTCTCTTAGAGATGTAATAGAAAGAAGAATAAATCTTTTTGGGGTTTCGGAACCAGTTGTACAAATTCAGGGAGAGGATAGATTGATAGTTGAATTACCAGGAGTAACAGATGTTGAGCAAGCAATAAAAATGATAGGGGAGACTCCATATTTAGAATTTAATGAAGAGAGAACTCCAGAAGAAACTACACAAATTGTGGATAAAATCAAAGAATTGCAAGAAGTTCAATCTGAAGGAGGAGATGTGACAATAGTTGAAAATTGGACATTAGGATTACAAAATCCATATTTTAAAGCAACTGATTTAACAGGTAAATATTTAGAAAAAGCTAAAGTTGTATTTGATCCAACAACTAATAGGCCACAAATCCAGTTAAAGTTTAATGATGATGGTTCAAAATTATTTGCCGAAATTACAGCAAGAAATATTGGAAAATCTTTAGCTATTTATTTAGATGGATATTCAATTATTGATACAACGGGTGATGGGAAAATTGATGTTTCAGATATATATGCTCCAGTTGTACAAACTGAAATTACTGGTGGCGAAGCAGTTATTACTTCACCTGATATGACAACTAAAACAGCAAACTCTATTGCTAGTCGTTTAAATTCAGGAGCATTACCAGTTAAAATTGGTTCTCCAATTTCTCAAGAAACAGTTGGACCGACTTTAGGATCAACATCTTTACAAAAATCTTTAGTAGCTGGAATTTATGGTTTATTAGCAGTAGCCTTGTTTATGATTATATTTTATAGATTTCCAGGATTATTAGCTTCAATTGCATTATTAATTTATGTTGCAATTAATCTTGCTCTGTTTAAATTGACTCCAGTTACTTTAACAATGGCAAGCATTGGAGGATTTATTCTATCTATTGGAATGGCAGTTGATGCAAATATTTTAATATTTGCCAGAATGAAAGAAGAGATAAAACAAGGAAAAGGATTGTCTCAAGCAATTGACGAGGGTTTTAAAAGGGCATGGCCATCAATCCGCGATTCAAACTTTAATTCTTTAATTGTCTGCGCAATTTTGTTTATATTTGCAACCTCTTTTGTTAAAGGATTTGCATTTACGTTGGCATTGGGAATTTTGGTTAGTATGTTTTCAGCAATCTTTGTTACAAGAATTTTCTTGATGATTTTTGTTGGAAATTGGGCAGAAAATAAAAAATGGTTGTTATAATTAAAATTAAAAAATAAAAATGCAATTTAAATTTACAAAATACTCAAAAATATATTATATTATTTCAGGAATTTTAATGATTGCGTCTATTGTTTGTTTGGCTATGTTTGGATTAAAATTCGGAATCGAATTGGTAGGAGGAAGCAATATGCAAATAGATTTTCAAACAGAAAGGCCATCAAATGAAATAATTCAACAAACTTTATCAGAATTTAATTTAGGAGAAATTATAGTGCAACCAATAGGTGATTTAGGAGCTATTTTAAAATTTAAAGGAGTTGAAGAAACGGTTCATCAACAGATATTGTCTAAACTAGATGCAACGTATTCTGTTATCGAAACAAGTTTTCAATATGTTGGACCTTCGGTTGGCCAGGAACTAAGAAACAAAACACAAGTTGCAATTGCAATGGTGTTATTTTCAATTACTATATATATTGCTTTTGCCTTTAGAAAAGTTTCTAGACCAGTTTCCTCATGGAAATATGGGATTGTGTCTTTAGTGGCTTTAATTCATGATATTGTTATCCCATTGGGAGTTTTTGCTATTTTAGGAAAATTTTATAATGTAGAAATTACAATTCCTATTATTACTGCACTTTTGACAGTTCTTGGATTTTCAATACACGATACAATAGTTATTTTTGATAGAATAAGAGAAAATATTTTGAGAAAAGGAATGGGGCAATTTGAAGAAACTGTAGATTTAAGTTTAAATCAAACTTTGGGAAGATCTTTAACCACAACTATTAGCACATTAATTGTTTTGGTATCAATATATTTTTTTGGTGGAAATACTTTAAAATATTTTGCATTGACATTAATTATCGGTATAACTTCTGGAGTATATTCATCTATATTTATTGCCAGTCCATTATTAGTGAGTTGGTATAAATGGGATCAAAAAAGATTTATAAAAAATAATTCAAAATAATAATCCTAAAATTTTTTTGTAAAAATAACAATTTAATTTTCATAGGAAGTTCTATTTATATTAATATTTTAGTCGTAGATATCACAAAATAGGATTAAAACTTGACAACGAATTGTTAATATGGTAAACTAATATTATTAGAAATACAATAATAATGGAAAAATATAATTATAAACAAATTTACCAAAAACTAACTAAAGGCCTCTCTCAAAAGACAAAAGATATTTTTGATCGCAGATTTGGAGTAAAAACAGGAACTCCGGAAACATTAGAGGCTATTGGTCAAACTTTTGGAATTACCAGAGAAAGAGTTCGTCAAATTGAGGAAGTTGGTTTTAACTATGTGAGAAAACAGAATAAAGAATTATTAGATAGTATTTATACTAGTTTTATCAATTATTTTGAAGATAAGGGTGGCTTTAAAAGAGAAGAAATTGTTTTAGAAGAATTAGGAGGAAAAAACCAGAAACCTTATGTTTTGTTTTTATTAACATTAAGCGATAATTTTTTTAGAGTTTGTGAAAAAAAGGATTTTTATTATTTCTGGTCAACTATTCCAGAAGCAAAAACAACAGTAAAAGAAACATTATCTCAATTGGTTTCTGATATGCAAAAGTTGGGAAAATCTATTTCAACAGATGAATTTTATAATGAAATATCTTCAAAACGCGGTCTTTCAAAATCTGCCACTTTATCCTATCTCGAGGTTTCAAAACGAATTCAAGATAATAAAGAAGGCAGATTGGGTCTTACAGATTGGCCAGAAATAAAACCAAGAGGAGTTAGAGATAGAGCATTTTTGGTTTTTAAAAAGTCAGAAAAACCTTTGCACTTTACAGAAGTTGCTCAATTAATAGATAGATTAGAATATAATTTACCAAATAAAAAAACATATCCACAAACAGTTCACAATGAATTAATTAAAGATAATAGATTTGTATTAGTTGGTCGTGGCACTTATGCATTAGCAGAATGGGGGTATGTTCCAGGAACTATTAAAGATATTATTATAAAGGTTTTGTCGGATAAAAAGTCTCCGGCACACAGAGATGAAATTGTTAAAGAAGTTTTAGCCCAAAGATTAGTAGCAAAAAATACAGTTTTAATGAATTTAAATAACAAAAAACATTTTGAAAAAGATTCAGAAGATAGGTATTTTTTAAGAAAAACACAAATAGCTTAATAAATAAAAAACGCCTCTCAGGCGTTTTTTATTATATGAAATAGGGGTTGATTATGAATATATACAGAGATATAATATAATAATCTAACTGTTTATGGATATCTTTATTACATTACTTATAGCTTTGTTTCTTGCTACGGCGATTTATTATATCGTATTTTTTTCATTATGCTATTATTGGCACAACGCTAAAACAACATTTGTTGTTGTACCAATTATATATACTTTTGATTTTTTTGTTATAGGATTTTTAATTATTTCAATTATATCTATAGTAGTTAATTTTTTACCAGAGATAATAACAACATGGCAATAAAATTATCACCATTATTTTTTTGGATAGAACCAATTAAAAAAATATTTTGGGATTCTTTTGGATGGGTATTCATATTTTTATTTATTTTATGGGTTCCTTTTTTAAGAGTATGGTGGTGGATATTTTTACCAATTATGTTGGCTGATAAATTAAGAGAATTATACTTATGGTGGATTGATTGGGATTTTACTTATGCTAAATTGAAATGGGTAGTTTTAGAAATAACTCCACCAAGAGAAACAATGGTTCCCGTAAAAGCAATGGAAGATGTTTTTTCAATTGTTTGGACTATTTGGGATGGAGCTAATTGGCGCGAATTATGGTGTGAAGGAGAACTTAATTACGTTCCGTTTTGGTGTTCGTGGGAAATAGTGAGTATAGAAGGCAGAATTCATTTTTATTTGCGAGTATTATCTCAACACAGGAATACAATAGAAAATGCTCTTTTTGCTTATTATCCAGAAATAGAAATTAAAGAAGTACCTGATTATGTTAAATTAGTTCCACCAACGGTTCCAAATGAAGAATGGGATATTTACGGAGAAGATTATATTTTAGCAAACGATGAAGTTCTTCCAATAAAAACTTACGAGAAATTTTTTGAACCACAAGGAGAAAAAATTTCAGCAGAAGAAAAAAGAATGGATCCTCTTATTTCTTTATTAGAAGGATTATCAAGATTGGGTCCTGGTGAAAATTTTTGGGTTCAGTTTATAACAATGCCAATGGCAAAATCAGATGAGCCATCATTTATTAAAAATGCAACTAGTTATATAAATAAAATTTCAAAAAGACCAGAGAAGAAGAATATGACGTTTTGGGAAGAATTAATTTATTGGATAAATCAAATTATTTTTGGACCAGAAAAAGAGGGTGCTGGAGAAAGTGCAAAATATAAATGGACCCCAATGCAAAAAGAAGAATCTGGAGAAAGGGAAATGATTTTAACTCCAGGAGAAAGAGAAATTATTACCGAGGTTGAAAATAAGGCAAAAAAAGCTCTTTTTAAAACTGTGATAAGAGGAGTTTATGTTGCAAAGAGAGAGAATTGGAAATCATCTCATAAAGTTTTAGCCAGAGCATATTTATCACATTTTTCAACTCAAAATATGAACAGAATTCAGTTTAATGCGGCAACAAGGCCGAAGGTCCATTATATTATGCGACAAAGAAGAACTTTTATTAGAGCTAGAAAATTATTTAGAATGGCTGTTTTAAGATTAACTCCAGGATTTCCAGATAGAAAGAAATTTTCTTCTATTTATAGTACAGAAGAAATGGCGACCTTATTTCATTTTCCATTAA
>Ga0265297_10003510_pt1 | contig 28127 bp, 18 predicted proteins | sample Munlanlwell13791_FD_192502 | JGI IMG/M metagenome (GOLD analysis project Ga0265297, IMG submission 192502) | Leachate microbial communities from a municipal landfill in Southern Ontario, Canada - Leachate well 137-91 | ecosystem: Engineered > Solid waste > Landfill > Unclassified | place...
GGCATTATTATAATTTAGGCATCAAATCACGTCAGGGCGGGAAGTTTTATACCAAATTTATTTCATCGATTCTCAAGAATAAGACGTATCTGGGCATGCTGGTGTGGAATAAAAAGCGGTATGAGAAGAAAGAGAAAACGCATAACGGCGAGGGCAAGGGATACAAGTATGTGAATAATGATCCGTCAAAGATCATTGAGGTGAAGGATTGCCACGAGGCGATTATTGCTCAAGAGGTGTTTGATAAGGCGCAAAAGCTACTTGATAGAAACCGTACGAATAAGGTCGTGAGATTTCGCAATAATGTTTATCACTTGTCCGGTGTTTTGAAATGCCATGAATGCGGACGCAATTACAGAGGGTTGACGCTTACCAAAAACCACAGGACGAAGGAACGCAGGCCGTGGTATTGCTGTTCATCTGTCGGTGTATCGTATGTTAAGTGTAAGAATAAGTCGGTTACGGCTGACGCTATCAATAAGCAGGTTTGGGATATTATCGATACGATAAGTAAAAATCTGCATGTCATCGAAGAGCTGGGAGATATGATCAAGTTAAGCGCGACAGAGCCGGAGCAGTGTTATATTAAACAGTTGGAAGATACCGAAAAGGCGTTAGCCAAGAATCTTGAGAAACAGAAGGCGCTTTATGAGGTGTTTTCTGAGGATAAGATCAATATTGATATTTACAAGGACAAGGCCGAGCTTCTCAGGAATGAAGAGAAGAAACTCAGGCAGGATATAAAGTCGATCCAGTTAAAGATCCTTGAGAAACGAAACGCGGTTAATCTGGTTAAAGCCACGCAGGATTTTCTGCTGAAGTTAAGGAGTAACCCCAACACCCAGCAGATGGATTACCTTATTAAGACGTTTATGAGGATCATATTTAAGGGGATATATATTCAAAATCAGGAAATTGTTAAGGTTGATATTAATCAGCCGTGGAAGATGTGCTATGACGAGGCTCTGAAGTGCCGTCATGGGAATGAGATTGCTTCGGGCGCTTCGCGCCCTCGCAATGACGGTGTTGGAAAAGGAGAAAAATGTCAAAAGAAAGCGAAAATAAAGACAAGCCGGGGAACGGAAAGCGTATACTTTTGCGTACCTTCGGATGCCAAATGAATCTCCGTGATTCTGAAGTTATAAGCGGGTTACTAAGAGCGAAGGGGTATGAGTTAATAGATAACCCTGAGCAGGCGGATGCGGTTATATTTAATACTTGTTCTGTGCGGCAGCACGCGGAGGATAAGGTATGGTCAGAGATTGGAAGAATAGCCAAGGCTAAGGGGCAGCCACGTCGCCCGATAAAGAAAATTATCGGGTTGGTGGGTTGTATGGCCCAGAATTACAAGCAAGCAGCGTTTGAGCGGTCGCCGAGTATTGATTTTGTGGTCGGCCCCGCGGATATTGATAAGATCCCGGAAATTCTAAAGAAGCTTTTAAAGGTAGAGCCCTTTGAGCGTAAGATCTGGGAGACTGACGCGGAAACCCGCCCCGAAGATATTTATCATACAGGTTTTTATGAAGACAAGAATCATGCTTTTGTGGTTATCTCTGAAGGCTGCTCTAATTTCTGTTCTTATTGCGTTGTTCCTTTTGCCCGCGGGCCCTTACGGCACCGCAATCCCAAAGATATAATTAAAGAGATAGAAGGGGCAATAGATAAAGGGATCACTTCGGTTACGTTATTGGGCCAGAATGTAAATGCCTTTGATCGCCAGGGCGTAAATTTTATTAAACTTATCGAGCTGGTTAACGTTGTTAGAGGATTAAAGGAATTCGGGTTTATTACATCTCATCCTAAAGACGCCGGTATTGAATTGTTTAAGGCGATGAGCAGCGCGGAAAAACTGAAGAAATACCTGCATCTTCCGGCGCAATCAGGGTCTGACCGGATATTGAAATTAATGAACCGTGGATACGCCAGAAAATACTATTTGGATTTGGCGGATAATTATCGTAAGATTATAGGTAATGGCGTATTGACCACGGATATAATCGTGGGTTTTCCCACGGAAACAGAAGAGGATTTCCAGGCTACTCGCGATCTGATTAAAGATGTCCAGTTTAACGCGGCGTATATATTCAAATATTCCGTGAGGCCGAATACCGCGGCGGCAAAAATGGCCGATGACATAGCGAAGGAAGAAAAAGAGAGAAGGCACAAGATAATACTGGATCTACAAAGGGAAATTTCAAATGCCAAAGTTAAGAGTTAACATTTTAAGCCTTAGTTTCGCGCTTTACGTTTTAAGTTTCACGCCGCTTTCCTATGCTTTAAATTTAGATAAAGCCAAGAGTTATATATTGGAAGGAGATTATAAATCCGCTATATCAGAGGGCGAAAGGCTTCTTGCGCAAGACGTCAGCTCGGATGAGCTTTACTATATCCTGGGCATAAGTTATTTGAAAGACGGAAATTTCCTGCGCGCCTCCGATATTTTTGAAATAATCTTGCGGGAGTTTAAAGGCAGCGCGTTTAGCGATGAAGCAAAGCTGGGTTTAGGCGATACGTATTTCTTGAGGGGGGATTTTGTTAAGGCTGAAGGTTACTACAAAGACCTGATAAATTCTAATCCCCATACCCGGCTTAAGGCGCAGGCCTATTACCGGCTCAGCCAGGCCGGATATAAAAGCGGAAATACGCAGCAGGGCCAAGAATACCTGGATAAACTAAAACAGGATTTTCCTTTGAATATCGAATCGAGCCTTAACAAAGATTTATGCCTTATTGCGGATTCTCCCTCGGCTGCCTACTATACTATTCAGGTGGGGTCTTTCGCGAATATCACTAATGCCAGGAATCTTACGGAAAAATTAATCCAAAAAGGCTATCCCGCGTATATGGAAGAGTCCAGTTCCAAGGGCCAGAAATCTTACCGCGTCAGGGTGGGCAAGTCGGCTCTGCTGCAGGAGATATCAGTTTTAGAAAATAAGCTTTCTCGGGAAGGTTATCCTACTAAGATTTGCCCTTAGCGATCCGGAATGCGAAAACCAAGAATATTCTTTTTAGTCGGGCCTACTTCTACAGGGAAAACCGAAGCCGCAATTTATCTTGCCAAAAAGTTAAACGCGGAGATCATCTCTTGTGATTCCATGCAGGTTTATAAAGGCATGGATATTATTACTTCTAAGCCTTCTATAACCTTAAGAAAGAAGGTGCCCCACCATTTGATCGGCGTGCTTTCCCCGTCTAAGGAATATAATGTTTCCAGGTATCGAAAGGATGCGCTCAAAAAGGTCCAGGATATCTTAAAGAGGGGCAAGTCCCCGCTTTTTGTGGGCGGCACAGGGCTTTATATGACGATACTTGTTGATGGCATATTCAGCTTAGGTAAAAAGAGCGGAGCTATCCGAAAACAGCTTTACAAATTAAAAGAGGCATACGGCAATCGATACCTGTATAAAAGGCTGCAAAAAGTTGACCCCGAAGCAGCATCTAAGATCCATCCTAACGACGCAAAGCGGGTTATCCGCGCCCTGGAAGTTTTTAAGAGCACAGGCAAACCCATTTCTTATCTTCAGAAACAAAGAAAAGGTTTTAGCCAGGAATACGGCGTTAAGATCTTTTCTCTTAATATGCCGCGGGAGGAGCTTTATAAAAGGATCGGCGCGCGCGTGGAAAAAATGTTTGCTAGAGGCCTCCTTGGCGAGGTAAAGAAACTCTCTAAAACCAAATTGAGCAAGACCGCTTCTTACGCCATAGGCATAAGAGAATTAAAGGGGTATTTTGCCGGTGTATATGATTTAGACGAGGCAAAACGCCGGATAAAGCATAATACCTGCCTGTATGCCAAGCGGCAGCTGACCTGGTTTAGGAAAGATAAGCGCGTGCATTGGGTTAATATTAACGATAGACAAGGGCCTAAAGGAGTTGCCGAGAAAATATGGAAAGAGCTCTGTTAGTTACTATAAAGGTAAAATACGGGACAAAAGAAGACGGCTGGTTATTGGAAGATACGGCGCTGGAATTGGAAGAACTAGCGCGCGCCTGCCGGGCAGAGGTTGTAGATAATATTCCTTGTGTTTGCGATAAGCCCACGCCTAAGTTTTTTATTGGCAGCGGTAAGGCCGAAGAAATAGCGGCTATCTGCCAGGAAGAAGATATAGGCACGGTTATTTTCGGCCAGGACCTATCCGGGACGCAGCAGAGGAATTTAGAAGAGGTAATCGGCAAGAAGACCATTGACCGCACCCAGTTGATCCTGGATATATTCGCCAGCCACGCCAGGAGCCCTGAGGGAAAAATGCAGGTGGAACTCGCGCAATTGCAGTATCTTTTACCCCGGCTGGTAGGCAAGGGAATAATACTTTCGCGCTTAGGCGGCGGTATCGGGACAAGAGGGCCCGGGGAACAGAAGCTGGAGGTTGACCGCAGGCGCATAAGAAAAAAGATAGACAGCCTGAAAGAGGATTTAAAACACCTTGGCTTGCATCGCCTGACCATGAGGAAGAGGAGGATCGAGAATGCCCTTCCTACGGTAGCGCTGGTAGGTTATACCAGCGCCGGGAAGTCCTCGCTTTTAAATGCCCTTACCGACGCCGAACAACCGGTATCCGGCAGCCTGTTTACTACGCTGGATCCGTTGTTTAAGAGTTTGCAGTTACCCAACGGAGAAAATATCGTTATTTCTGATACGGTAGGTTTCTTGCATAATCTTCCGCATCATCTGATAGAAGCGTTTAAGGCTACGCTGGAGGAAGTCGTAGAAGCAGACCTGTTGATCCATGTTTTAGATGTGGCTCATCCGCGCGTTTATGAACATAGTAAATCAGTAACTGATGTTTTGAAAGCGTTAGGGGCCCAGGATAAGCCGATGATCACCGCTTTAAATAAAATTGATCTGCTGGATGATAAGATGTGGCTGGAGAGGTTAAAAGAGGATTTTATCAACCCTGTGGCTATATCAGCAAAATTAAAACAGAATTTAGATCTTTTACTCAAGAAGATCCAGGAAAATTTCGTGGGCAGGATGATAAGCTTAGAGATCGTCATTCCTCATTCCCGCATGGATCTGGTAGATCTATTCTATCGCGAAGGCAAGGTTGAGCAGATAGATTATATTCAGAAAGGCATAAAAATAAAGCTCAATCTGCCCAGGATACTGTTTCAGAAGCTATTGCATAATAAAGAGATAGAAATACTTTGATTTTCTGGCAGGGATTGCCTTGAGATTCCTGTAAGATTATATTAATCTATTTATTAGGATATCTAATAAAATATATTATTTTACTTGACAAACTAGTAATTTCATGTTATTATTTCTCCAACAATAGGAGAGGAGGCGGGGATGCCCTTATTTGATATCCAGATCAGCCCTGATGAACCGGTTTATGTTATCAGTGTGGTCAGTAAGCTTATAGATCTGCCTGTATGGACCTTGCGCCAACTGGATAAAGTAGGGGTTGTCAGCCCCAAAAGGATCGGCAAAAAGAGCCGGCTCTATTCGTTAAAGGATGTCAAGAAATTGGAGTATGTGCACTATCTAATGGAAGAAAAACACGTCAATATTTATGGTATAAAAATGATATTGGAAATAAATAAGCAGGAATAATTTTTTTGTTTTTCCATTAGCACTCTTTATACTAAAGTGCTAAAGGTTAAGGAGAAAATAGAAGCAAGAGAAGGTATTTGACAAAGTCATAATTTATGCTAAAATCACTGGTTAGCATTTTTAAGGCAAGCCTGCTAACCCCAACTCTATTCACCGTTGATCCTCCGTAGTCCGGAAGGGTTTAAAAAAAGAGAGTTTATGTTGATATGGTAAGGACAGTTGATTATGAAACCAGGAGAAAGCGGGTTTTAGAGACGGCAATAAATAAGTATATTAAAGAAGCCGAACCTATAGCCTCCGAAGACATCTCTGGAGATTTTGACCTAAGCTCGGCTACGATAAGGAACATATTCGTCGAACTTGAAGAAGCCGGGTATCTTACGCATTCTCATACCTCAGGGGGCAGGATCCCGACTGATAAGGGATACCGCTACTATGTGGATTTCCTTGCTTCGCAAATGGCGCTATTGGATAACGAGAAGGAGTCTATCGCGAAGGAATACAGGATAGAGAACAGGCGTTTTGAGGATATATTAGAAGAGACCTCCGAGATCATATCCACGATCACGCATTACGCCGGTATTGTTTCGTTCTTAGAGCGGCAGGACAGGCTATTTTATAAAGGGATCAGCCGTATCTTAGAGCAGCCGGAATTCCGCGATTTGGATAAATTACGCATATTGCTTCAGCTGATTGAGGACAAACAGCGCTTGTTTGATATTGTTAACCGCGATTTTCCTGAGAAGGTAAAGGTATATATCGGCCATGAAATAGGCTGCCAGGAAATGGATAGCTGTTCTTTGGTGGTCTCCAGTTTTCGCCTTAAAGACAGGCCTTCCGGGAGATTAGCGGTGCTGGGCCCTGTGCGCATGGAATATAAACATATTATTCCCGTGTTAGAATATATCTCTCAAATCCTGACAGATACATTGGGATAATATTTAAAGGTAACTATGGAAGAGCATAAGCAAAAACAGGAAGAAAAGGCCGTGACTTTGAAAGAATCTGAATACCTGGCATTAAAAGAGGAAGCGGCTAAGTCAGAAGAGTACAGGGATAAGTTGTTGAGGCTCCAGGCGGATTTTGAGAATACGCGTAAGCGCCTGGATAGGGAAAAACAGGATTTTGTCAGGTTTGCCAATGAAGGCATCATACTGGAATTACTGGGTATTTTAGATGATCTAGAGCGCACCGTGGAATTGGCAGAGTCCAAACATCAGGATATAACGGTTTTCCTAAAAGGAGTTGAAATGATCCTGGCGCATCTCTATGAAATGTTAAAAGAGTATGGCGTCAAGCCCATTGAAGCAAAAGGCAAGATATTTGACCCGCATTATCACGAAGCGCTTATGCAGATAGAAGATAAGGATTTACCGGAGCATACAGTTATTGAAGAATTACAAAAAGGTTATTTATTAAATGACAGAATAATAAGGACCGCGAAGGTCAAGGTAAGTAAAAAAGACTCCGCGCATAGCGCGGAGTAAACAAGCGCTAATCGCCAGAGGCAGCGCTTGTTTAAGGAGGTAAAAAATGGCTAAAGTTATTGGTATAGACTTAGGGACATCAAATTCAGCGGCCGCGGTAATGGAAGGCGGCAGGCCCGTTATCATACCTTCAGCTGAAGGCGCGGGTGTTGCTTCCGGTAAGGCGTTTCCTTCTTACGTGGCTTTTACAAAAGACGGGCAGCGTTTAGTAGGAGAGCCTGCGAGGCGCCAGGCAACTATAAACCCGGAAGGGACAATACAGGCAGCCAAACGCAAGATGGGCACCGATTTTAAGTTCAAGAACTTTGGCAAGGAATACACGCCGCAGCAGATATCCTCTTTTATACTGCAGAAAATAAAACAGGACGCGGAAGCGTATTTAGGGGATAAGGTTGAAGAAGCGGTTATTACCTGCCCCGCTTATTTTGATGATAATCAGCGCACGGCTACTAAGGATGCCGGTGAAATTGCCGGTTTGAAAGTATTGCGCATAATCAACGAACCCACCGCAGCCTGCCTTGCTTATGGTTTGGAAAAGGCGGGGAAGGAATTGAAGATCCTGGTTTTTGATTTTGGCGGAGGCACGCTGGATGTTACGATCATGGAGATGTGGAAAGAAGGCGGGTTTAAGGTAATGGCTACCAGCGGAGACACTCAGTTGGGCGGGACGGATATGGACAATGTGCTTATTGACTATATCGCCAAGGAATTTAAACGCGAAACCGGTATTGATCTAAAGGGCGATAAAATGGCAATACAGCGCCTGCGCGAAGCCGCGGAGAAAGCGAAGGTTGAACTTTCCAGCACCTTGACCACGGATATAAATTTACCATTTATTACCGCTGATGCTACCGGACCGAAACATCTTACCATGTCGATCAACCGCGCCAAACTTGAGGAGCTGGTAGGCTCTATCATTGAGAAATGCCGCGGCCCGCTTGAGCAGGCGTTAAAGGATGCCAAGGCCGCTTTTGAAAAAGAAGGCTCAAGTTTCGGCGACAAGGGGATCGATAAGATCATTATGGTAGGCGGGCCGACCAGGATGCCTATCGTGCAGAAATTCGTGGAAGATTATTTTGGGAAGAAGATCGAGCGTGGGGTTGACCCTATGGAGTGCGTTGCTTTGGGCGCGGCGATCCAGGCAGCGATAATTAAAGGAGATGTTAAGGACGTCCTTTTGCTCGATGTTACTCCTTTGTCATTGGGTATTGAAACATTAGGCGGGGTAAACACCAAGTTAATTGAAAGGAATACCACTATACCGACTAAGAAAGGCCAGGTTTTCTCAACTGCCGCGGATAACCAAACCGCGGTAACTGTCCGCGTGCTCCAGGGTGAGCGGCCTATGGCTGACGATAACGTGGAATTAGGGAGGTTTGACCTGGTGGGTATTCCGGCCGCGCCGCGCGGCGTGCCTCAAGTGGAGGTTTCTTTTGATATAGACGCCAACGGCATTGTGCATGTTTCAGCCAAGGACTTAGGCACAGGTAAAGAGCAGTCTATCCGTATCACCGCGCCCAAGAAACTTTCCAAAGAAGAAATTGAGAAGATGGTGCGCGACGCGGATAAGTTCGCCGCAGATGACGCCAAGAAAAAAGAAGAAGTAGAAACCGTTAATCAGGCTGATAACCTGGTTTACGCTACCGAAAAATCGTTGAAGGATTACGGCGACAAGGTAAGCCAGGCTGAACGCGCGGCTATTGAATCTTCCGCGAACGATTTAAAGTCCGCGATAAAGGACAAAAATATAGACAGGATCAAAAAAGGGATGGAGGATTTAACCAAGGCGTCTCATAAGCTGGCGGAAGAGATCTACAAGCAGGCCGCGGCAAAACAGCAGGCAGGAGGGGCTGCCGCCGGCGGAAAAACAGAAGAAAGAACCGCGGAGCCCAAAGAAGAAACAAAAAAAGAGGAAGATATTATTGACGCGGAGTATAAAGAAGAAGATGATAAAAAGTAAGACTTAAGACTAAAATCAAGGGGACGGTTCTGTCAAAAAACAGAACCGTCCCCTGGGTTTAAAGCATAATGGCAACTAAGCGCGATTATTACGAAATACTGGGTATTAAGAAGAACGCTACGCTGGATGAGATAAGGAAATCTTACAGGGAAATGGCGTTGCGTTATCATCCGGATAGAGTGCCTCATGAACAGAAGAAAGAGGCTGAAGAGAAGTTTAAGGAGATATCGGAAGCCTACGCCGTATTATCCGATTCCCAAAAACGCGCTTTTTATGACCAACACGGCCATGCCGGAATAGATCAGAAATACGCTTATGAAGATATATTTAAAGGAGCGGATTTCAACAGTGTTTTTCAGGGCATGGGCGATCTGGGCATGGGCGGGGGGATCTTTGAGGAAATATTCAGTGACCTGGGTTTTGATATTTTCGGCGGCAGGCAGAGGCAGCGCGCGGCCCGTTCCGGCCGGGGGCGGGACCTGGAGATATCCGTAGATATTTCTTTGGAAGAGGCGGCAAACGGAGTAGAAAAGACGATCACTGTGCCGCGCTACGAAACATGTTCTACATGTTCAGGCAGCGGCGCTAAGCCGGGCAGCAGGAAGATCACTTGTTCTAAGTGTAAAGGTTCCGGCCGCACCGTAGTATCCAGTGGTTTTTTTCAGATGGCCCAGACTTGTTCCAGCTGCGGCGGGGAAGGCTCAATTATACAGACGCCTTGCCCTGATTGCCGCGGCGAAGGCAGGACGAGGGCGGTGCATAATATCAAAGTAAAAATACCCGCCGGAGTGGATACGGGCTCAAACTTAAGGATGAGAGGAGAAGGAGAAGCCGGTGCCGGCGGCAGAGGGGATTTATACGTTGTTATTGAGGTAAGGCCGCATCCCTTGTTTCATAGGCACAATAACGATATAATAACCGAGGCAACTGTTAGTTTAAGCAAGGCGATACTGGGCGGAGAAATAGAGGTGCCTGTCCTTGGCGGTAAAGTGAGCATGAAAATCTCCGCCGGGACGCAAAGCGGCAGGGTTTTCCGCCTTAAAGGAAAAGGCATAGTGGATTTGCACGGAAGAGGCATAGGTGATGAATTAGTAAAAGTAAATGTTGATATTCCCACGCGTTTAACTGCCCAGCAAAGGCAGATAATCGAAGAATTCGCTAAGGCCTCCGGAGAGGATATAGATCCTAAAAGAGGTTTTGCTGATAAAATAAAAGGCGCGTTCAAATAAAAAGAGTTAAGAAGGAGCTATATTATGCCGACATATGAGTATGAATGCACGCACTGCGGCCATAGTTTTGAGGCATTTCAGAAGATGACCGATAAACCTTTAAATAAATGCCCCAAATGCAATAATAAAGTGAAGCGGCTTATAGGCAGGGGCGCGGGAATAATATTTAAAGGCACGGGTTTCTATGCCACTGATTATAAGAAGAAATCAAAAAGCGATACAGTTAGGAATGAATGCAAGGCCTGCCCTCAGGCCAAAGAAGGATGCCAAACAAAATCATAAATAAGGGTTTTATAATGCCCTGGCTGCCGGTACTGTTTTGCCTGGGTTTTATATTCTACGCGTCTTCCATCCCCGGAAGCAGTATACCGCCATTGTTTGCCTTCCAGGATATAGTGTTTCATTTCGTTATTTATTTGATACTCGGTTTTCTTTTTATCCGGGCGTTAAGAAATACCTGTTTGGGTATAGGGTGGGAAAAAGCCATTGTTTTTACAATTATATTCGGTATCATCTATGGCGTCAATGATGAATTACACCAGGGTTTTGCGCCTTATAGATGTGTTTCCGGTTTAGATGTTTTTATTGATTCTCTAGGTGTTTTCGCGGGAAGCTTAGCCTATTTTTTCTTAAAAAAGCATTTTAACACGGTAAAGAAGTTTTATAACAAGGAGTTTAAGGTTGGCTAAAATAAAGCCTTTTAAAGCGGTTGTTTATAATAAGGAGAAGATCAGGGATGCCGCTAAGGTAGTCTGTCCTCCCTATGACGTGATCTCTATCCAGGACCAGCAGCGTTATTCCGACCTAAGCCAGTACAATTTCATACATATACTTTTAAGCAAGGATATTCCCCGAGAAGATAAATACCGCAGGGCAGCTAATTATTTCAGGGGCTGGTTAAAGGAAGAAATACTTGTCCAGGATCCAAAACCCGCTATATATTTCTACAGCCAGCAATATAATCTTAAAGGGGAAAAAAGGACGCGCCTCGGCTTTGTTTCTCTTCTGCGCCTGGGAGGAGACAAAGAGTCGCCGGTATTCAGCCATGAGCACACGCGCCTTGAGCCAAAAGAGGACAGGTTCAGGCTTATAAAACAAGTCAAGGCGAATTTAAGCCCCATATTCGTTATTTTTCTGGACAATAAACGCATTATCCAGCGGATCTATCAAAAATATATCCGGGAAGAATCTTCTTTTATGGAAGTAACCGATAGCGATAAGGTTGTCCATAAAATCTGGAGATTGGATTCTCCGGACGTATTGGGTATGATACAAGACAGCATGAAAAACGAAAAGATCTTTATTGCCGACGGCCATCATCGTTATGAGGTTGCCTGCGCCTATAGGGATGAAATGAAACAGAAATCCACCGGCACTCCAACCGGTGAAGAGGGATTTAATTATATCGAAGCGTATTTTACAAATACGGATTCGCGGGGGCTTTCCATATTGCCTGTTCACCGCCTGTTTAAACTGGGAGTAAAGTTAGACCTGGATGATTTTAAGCTTAAGCTTAAGGAGTATTTTGACGTTGAAGAGGTTAAGGATAAGGCGCGGTTTTTCTTTTTAATGGAAAAAGGCGGCCGCACAGAACATCTATTGGGGATGTATAAGGATAAGAAATATTTCCTTCTTCGTTTAAAGAATATTAAGATCCTGGATAAAATGATCAGTGATAAACCGAAAACCTACAGGTCTTTAGACGTCTCTATATTAAACCATATAATCTTAAACAAGATCCTGGGCACGGGGTTAGAGAGCAAAGAAAGTATACAATTCAGCCCTAACGCGGATGAATTTATCGCCGCGGTAGACAATGACCCTTTATGTGTCGCCTTTTTTTTAAATCCGGTCACTATCCAGCAAGTTATTTCGATTTCTTTAGATGGCGAGAGGTTCCCGCCTAAATCAACTTATTTTTACCCCAAAGTCCTCTCGGGATTAGTAATAAACCGGCTGGACCAAGGATAGGCAGCGAGGCAAGATGGCACTTTTTGGCAAACCAAAATATACGATAGTAAGGTTAAAAAAGAAAGAGATTCCTGATGGGCTTTGGACAAAGTGCCTGGGGTGCTCCGAGACTTTATACAATAAGACCCTTGAGGAGAACTTTAAGGTCTGCCCTAAGTGTAATTACCATTTTGTCCTGGGCGCCCAGGAAAGGTTAAACCTGCTTTTGGATAAGGGGACTTTCCAGGAATACGACAAGGATATGATATCGGCTGACCCTTTGGATTTTAAAGGGCCGAAGACCTATAAAGAAAAGCTAAGCGCTGACACCAAGGCAACGGGTTTAAAGGACGCGGTTGTATCCGGGGAAGGGGAACTAGACAGTAAAAAGATAATTATGGCTGTTACGGATTCCAGCTTTATAATGGGCTCGATGGGTTCAGTGGTAGGCGAAAAAATAACGCGCGCCATTGAATCAGCCACAAAGAACAAACTGCCTATGATCATCGTGTCCGGTTCAGGCGGCGGGGCCAGGATGTATGAGGGAATGTTCAGCCTTATGCAGATGGCTAAGACTTGCGCCGCGCTTTCCTATCATCATAAGGCTAAGCTCGTCTATATTTCAGTACTTACGGATCCTACTATGGCAGGCGTAATGGCTTCATTTGCCGGAGTAGGAGATGTCATTATCGCTGAGCCCAGGGCCTTGATCGGCTTTACCGGCCCCCGCGTTATTGAACAGACCATAAGGCAGAAATTGCCGCCGTCATTTCAGCGCTCAGAGTTTCTTTTAGACCATGGCCTGATAGATATGATCGTGCATCGCAAGAACTTGAAAACCACGTTAAGCCAATTACTTGACTATTTAAGTTAAATCTTGTATAATCAACCTAAACTATAAACTAAAACAGAAACAGAGGAGAATATGGCACAAGTAAGTCTTAAGAATGTTTCCAAGGTTTTCCCCGGCGGTAATGTAAAAGCGGTAGATAATGTCAGCCTGGGGGTTGAAAATAAGGAATTTATGGTTTTAGTCGGGCCGTCCGGGTGCGGAAAATCCACGACCCTAAGGATGATAGCTGGCCTTGAAGAGATAAGCGCGGGCGATATATACATAGGCAACCAGTGGGTTAACGATGTGCCGGCAAAAGACCGCAATATTGCCATGGTATTCCAGAATTACGCCCTTTATCCGCATATGACAGTGTTTGAGAATATGTCATTTGGTTTACGCCTTAAACATATGCCGAAAAAGGAGATAATCCAGCGTGTAAGCGAAGCCGCTGAGATCTTAGACATTAAGCGCCTCCTGCACCGCAGGCCCAAAGAACTTTCCGGCGGCGAGAGGCAGAGGGTGGCGGTGGGAAGGGCTATAGTAAGGAAACCCCTGGTATTCTTATTTGACGAACCTTTAAGCAACCTTGACGCGAAAATGAGGGTTCAGATGCGCACGGAGATACACAAGCTGCACATTAGGCTGCAGACGACAATAATATATGTTACGCATGACCAGGTTGAGGCTATGACCATGGGTGACAGGATCGCTGTAATGAAGGACGGGATCCTGCAGCAGGTAACAGACCCCGTGAATATCTACGACCATCCTAAGAACAAATTCGTTGCCGGTTTTATCGGTTCGCCTCCTATGAATTTCATGAACGGGACGATCATTAAAAAGAATGGCCGGTTATATTTTAGTGAAGGGAAATTCATGGTCAAGCTCGTTGATGACATGTACGACAAGATACTGCCTTACGCCGGCAAAGAAATAACTTTTGGCATCCGTTCGGAAGATATCTACGATAAGTTGTTTGTTTCCGAAGCTCCTCCGGAGAATATCGTAAGGGTGAACTGCGAAGTATACGAACCTATGGGCTCAGAGGTTTACCTGTATCTTAACACCGGCAGGCATACTTTTATCGCGCGGGTAGGCGCGCATGATAAGCCTAAAGTCAACCAGGATATAGATGTGGTATTTGATATGAGCAAGGTGCACTTTTTTGATAAAGATACGGAAGAGACGCTCGTATAAATTGTCAACCTCCCTTTGAAATAACCCCGGTCTCTACTAAGAGATATTCCTATGCGGTGTCGTAGTACAGCAACCCCCTTCCTCTTAAAAATAACCGCCCGCCTCGCGTATTTTCTATTACTATATATCATACTCCCCGTATATATAACCAGAGGCAGCAGCTCCGCTAATTTCAAACTGCTGTTCTTTTTTTATGCCGTAAACGCGCTGGCAATATTTTTCCTGCTTAAAAGAAATTCCAACCTAAGCTATCAGGTCCAATACCAGGCCCAGAGCCTCGAAGAAAAATCCAATATTTTAAACGAAGAGAACCGCCGGGAATTTAAAAACCAATCCGCGTTACAGGCGAAGATAGCCCGTTATAGCAGCCTTAAGGATATCATAGAAGAATTAAACCGTAACCTGGTCTTGGATTCTGTAGCAGAGAGCCTTGTTTCTACAGCTTTTTCAGTTATTTCAAATAATAAAGGCGTTTGCATATTATATCTTATAAATAAGCAGTTGAACCTGCAGATACTTAAAACAAGAAAAGAAGATAAAAGGCTGGTCATTAAAGCAAAAGAGGGGGACATATTTGACCTTTGGGTGTTAAGGCACGCCAGCCCTTTACTTATCGAAGACGCCAAGAAAGATTTCCGGTTTGACTTAGAGAAGCTGAAGAAGCTGGATCTAAGGCCGGTTTTATCCCTGATCAACTCTCCGCTTATGAGCGAACACAGGTTTTTCGGTACCTTGAGGCTGGATAGTTCCCAGACGGGTTGTTTCTTGCAAGACGATTTAAGATTCCTGGTAAAGATCTGCGATCTGGGAGCGGCTGCCCTGGAAAACAGTGAACTCTTCCAGAGAGCGCAGAATCTGGCCATACATGACAGCTTGACCGCGCTTTATACAAAAGGATATTTCCTGGAACGCCTGAAAGAAGAATGCAAGAAAAGTATCCGGCAGCGTTCGGTGTTTTCTTTGCTTATGCTCGATATCGATTTTTTTAAGGATTATAATGACAAATTCGGCCATACCGCCGGAGATATCGTGCTGAAGAGTTTAAGCCGAGGTATAGTTGAATTCCTGAAGCAGCCCAATCCCACTGTGAGCCGTTTCGGAGGGGAAGAATTCTGCGTGATCCTGGAAAATACCGATAAGCAGAAGGCTTACAACTTAGCAGGCGCGCTTCGCGAAAAGATAGAGAAGAATAAAATATTATTGCGCAGGCAGGAAACCAATATTACCGTTTCCATAGGTGTCGCGGCCTTTCCTCTTGACGCGGCGGATGGAGAAGATCTGATAAAAAAGGCGGACATGGCAATGTATGAGGCAAAGCAAAAAGGAAGGAACCAGGTATGCTGCGCTTAATCGCCTTAGCCTTATTGACGGTATTTTCTTATTTTTCGCTTAAGAAGGTCTTAAATAAAAGCCTGACAGACAAGAAAAATAATTATAACTGTTTAGAGCGCGAATATGAAAATGGCGTCCGGGAAAATTTAAGGTTAAAAACAGAGAATTCCGTTTTAGAAAAGTCTGTAGAAGATACTATCGCCCTTTATGATATAACCAAGGAGATACGCAGGACGCTGGATGAGGGTGAAATATTCAAGATCTTTAAAGAACACCTGAGGAAATATATCCAGGCCGGAGATGCCCTGCTGCTTAAGGCGGACGCGGACCTTACTAAGTATAAAGATCATATATTATTCCCTCTGGTGATAGAAAATGACATAATAGGGTATCTGGCCTCAAGCGGTATCCAGCCGCAGGATAAAGATAAGTTCCATATCCTGGCTCAGCAATTTCTTGCCGGGGTAAGAGGGGCCTTGTTATTTAAAAAGGTCCAGGGCCTTACTATTATCGATAATTTGACCCAGGTATTTAACCGCAGGTATTTCCTTAAGAGGTTTAGTGAAGAATTGGAGCGCTCAAAAAGACTTGGCTATAAGCTTTCTTTTCTTATGATCGACACCGATTATTTTAAGGATTTCAATGATAAATACGGCCATCTGGTAGGGGATGCCATATTAAGAGATATAAGCAAGACGATCAAAGAAACCATAAGGCAGGTAGATTTTATGGGCCGTTACGGAGGGGAAGAGTTATCGGTTGTCTTGACTGAAACGGATAAAGGCCCTGCGCGCCTGGCCGCGGAACGTATCAGGCAGGCCATAGCGTCAAAGCATTTTACGGTCTATGATGAGGATCTAAGGGTTACGATAAGTATAGGGATATCCACGTTCCCCGAAGACACCGGCGATGCTATGGCGCTTATTGATAAGGCGGATAAGGCCCTGTATCAGGCTAAACAGTCGGGAAGGAATAGGGTTTGTGTGTATGAAAGCTAAAACTAATCTTATCCCTGTAATCCCAATATGATAATGTCCTGTTCAACCCCAAAAAAAAGTAAAAAAAAACTTGACAAAAGATAGGTTACATGTTAAAAACATAACAATATTAATTATACCTACATTTCAGGCTGATGCGGAATTGCCCAGGGCATAATAAAATTAAAAATATTCTTTTCCCCCAAAAAACTACCCTAAGAAAATTACAGCAAAGCGCTCTTATTTTTTTGCTCGCCTTTAGTTTCTATTTTACTTACCCTGCTATAAGTATAGTATTTTCTTCTGACGCAGAACAAACTATTATCAGTGAAAAACAGGCAGCCGCGGAAGCTAAAAAACAAGCCGCATTGGTTCGAAAAGCACAGCTTAAGCAGGAGCGCGCGCAAAAGCTTGCTGAGAAAAGATCTGCCGCGGAAGCTAAAAAACAGGCCGCATTAGAAAGAAAAGCTCAACTTCAACAAGAGCGCGAGCAAAAACTTACCGAGAAAAAAGCTGCCGCGGAATCCAGGAAACAAGAAGCCCTCGCCAAAAAAGAACAACTCAAACAGGAACACGAGCAAAAAATAGCTCAACAGAAAGCAATAGCAGATGCCAAGAATCAGGAAGCCCTTGCCAGAAAAGAACAACTCCGAAAAGAATGTGACCAGGCATATGCCGATAAACAAGCTGCCGTAAAAGCCAGGCAAGATGCGGCCGCTGCTAAAAAAGCGCAATTACGGCAAGAGCGTGAAAACGCGAGGTTAGCAAAAGAAGCCAGCGATTATATCACTGTTAAGCCCCGGCCGCGCCAGGAAATTTTGGACCAGGCCCAGCAGTTAGTAGATATAGGTAAATATAAAGACGCGTTAGCTTCTTATAATTACGCTTATGATATCACCAAAGATAAAGTTGAGAAAAAGGCTATATTAATAAAGAAAGCTAACGTTAAATCTATCATAGCTGCTAAAGAACGCGAGCAAAAGCTTGCTGATAAAAAAGCAGCTGCGGAAACTAAGAGACAAGAAGCTCTCGCTAAGAAAGCACAGCTTCAGCAGGAACGCGAACAAAAACTTGCTGATAAACAAGTTGCTGTAAAAGCCAAGCAAGATGCGGCTGATGCTAAGAAAGCACAGCTTCAGCAGGAACGTGAGCAAAGAATAGCTGATAAACAAGCTGCCGTGAAGTCTAAGCAAGATGCAGCTGATGCTAAAAAAGCCCAACTTCAGCAGGAACGCGAGCAAAGAATAGCTGATAAACAGGCTGCTGTAAAATCCAAACAAGATGCGGCTGATGCTAAGAAAGCCCAACTTCAGCAGGAACGCGAGCAAAGAATAGCTGATAAACAGGCTGCTGTAAAATCCAAGCAAGATGCGGCTGATGCTAAGAAAGCACAATTACAGCAGGAACGCGAGCAAAGAATAGCTGATAAACAGGCTGCTGTAAAATCCAAGCAAGATGCGGCTGATGCTAAGAAAGCACAATTACAGCAGGAACGCGAGCAAAGAATAGCTGATAAACAGGCTGCCGTGAAGTCTAAGCAAGATGCAGCTGCTGCTAAAAAAGCCCAACTTCAGCAGGAACGCGAGCAAAGAATTGCCGATAAGAAAGCAGCTGCGGAATCCAAGAGGCAGGAAGCTTTGGCTAAAAAAGAACAGCTCAAGCAGGAACATGAGCAAAGGATAGCTGAAAAGAAAGCTGCCGCAGAGTCTAAGAGACAAGAAGCCCTCGCCAAAAAAGCCCAGCTTCAACAAGAACGCGAGCAAAGAATTGCCGAAAAAAAAGCAGCAGCAGAGTCTAATAAACAGGCTGCCTTAGAAAGAAAAGCGCAACTTCAACAAGAACGCGAGCAGAGGCTTGCTGAGAAAAGAGCTGCCGCAGAATCTAAGAAGCAAGCTGCAGCCGCCAAGAAAGAAGCAGCAAGGCGAGCGAAAGAGCTAAGGAAGCAACGAGAAGAGCGCGCGCAATAAATATATATAATATAGGTAAAGGAAATAGCATAATGGAAAAAATAAAAACAGGCAGTATGGTGAGGCAGGCAACAAAAAGTATTCTTTTCGGGGTATTATTAATAATACCCTTTGTCGCTTTAATAAATATAAAGGGGGCCTTTTCTCAAGATAACACTACCACAGATGAGACTCATATCAGCTCTCCCCTGAAAATGCAAGGGGAGATCAATGCCCTTCAGGATAAGGTCGGCAAGTTGGAGAAGACCGTCGCGGACCAGGCAGCTCTTATTGAACAGCAGAAAAAAGTTTTAGACAAGCTTCTTGAATTCGCTCCTAGCGAAGTAAAAGCAGCGGCTGCTCCGCCTGAACCCAAAACCCTGGTTAAGAAATTTGTAGTTGACGGAGCTAACTTATTTACTGCCAAAGACTTTGAATCCGTCTTAAATAAATACAAGGATAAAGAACTCAGCATGACCGATTTAAAGAGAGCTGCTGATGAAATAACCGGCCTTTACCGCAAGAAGGGCTATATCGTAACTTTAGCTTATCTCCCTACCCAGGAAATTACCGATAACACCGTAGAATTCAAGGTTGTAGAAGGCCGTGTGGGAGATATACAGGTTGAAAAGCCAAAATACGGCAAAGTTGAAGCTATCCAAAAGAAAATCCTGATAGAGAAGGGTCAAATTTTAGATTCCAAGCAATTAGAGGTTAATCTACACCGCATCAATAAACAGCCGGATAGGACGATGCGCGCGGTTTTATCTCCCGGCGCCACCCCTGAAACCACCGATATCTTATTTAAGTTAGACAAGGAAAGGTCTCCGCAGCATTTCTATGGCGAGTTTAACAACCGTGGAAGTAAGTATACTAATAAGAACCGCTGGGGCTTGGGGTATGTTAACAATAACCTTTTAGGCAATGACGATATTCTATCTCTCAGGTTTACAGCTAACCAGAAGACCGAGGTGTATAGCGGAAGCGTAGCTTACGACCTCCCAATTTCCCGTTACAATACCCGCTTAGGCGGTTATGCTGCTTATTCCAAGGCGGATATCGGCGGCCAGTTTGCCATTCTGACTCCGGAAGGCCGCGCTCATGTCTGGGGCATATATGTAAGCCACCCCTGGCTGGATAAGGAATTTTATGATGAGGCCACCAATACCAGCCTGTCGTTGACAAGTAACCTTACTGCCGGATTTGATTCCTTGAGTGTTTATAATAAGATCATGAAAGTTGAAACCAGCCATGATGAAATACGCGCGTTTAAGGGGGGCATTAATTTTGAGGAAAATGATTCTATGGGCCGCGGCGGCCTTACCGTAGAAGTGCAAGCAGGTATACCCGACTTTTTGGGCTCTATGTCAGTGCATGATGCCAGCGCCAGCCGCATAGACGCGGGTGGAAAGTTCCAGAAATACCTCGGTTCCATTACCAGGATCACCCGCCTGCCGGTATCTTCGATGCTGATCAATTCCTTTAAATTTCAATACACAACTTATCCTTTAGTCAATTCCGAACAGATGATAATAGGCGGCGCGGATACTGTCAGGGGGTTCCCTGAAGCGGAATACCTTGCTGATTACGGCTGGATTAATACCGTAGAATTGCGCACCCCGATGTTTTTCCTGCCCGCAGTTTTAAAGGTGCCCTTTGATAAAAAGCACACGTCTCTTGTTGACGCTATCCAACTGGTAGGTTTCCTTGATGCCGGCAAGGGGTATCTTAACGAACCCCGTGTGGGAGAAACCCCTAACAGATACCTTATCGGCGCGGGCTTTGGGTTCAGGTTCGATCTTTACGAGCATTTCCGCGGCAGGATTGATGTTGGTTTTCCTATAGGCAATGAAAAACCCAGCGATGGCTCAAACAGCACGGTCCATTTTGGCTTGCAATACGAGTGGTAATTTAATATAAATTATATACTATAATATAGGTAAGGGGATAAAAAATATGAAAGCTGAGCAGCTTAATACACACAGGAATAAGCTGGGTTTATACGCCGCACTGGTATCATTCTTTTTTATACATTACATAGTCTTTCCTACTCCCGTGGCATTAGGAGGCGACCTTCCCGAGAATCCGGTAGTCCAAGCCGGCGCCCCCACTATCACTACTAACGGGCTCGATATGACGGTTAATGCCGGAGCAGCAGACAAAACCTGGATTGACTGGCAGGGTGGGTTTAATATCGGGGCGCAGAACAGCGTCAACAATATCGGCCCCGGAGCTAGCGCGGTTATCCTGCATAATGACGTAAGCGGCGCTATATCCAATATTCAAGGTGCCTTAAACGGCAACTGCAATGTCTTCCTGCTTAACCCCAGTGGTATCCTGTTCGGAGTCGGCGCCCAGGTCAATGTCGGCGGCCTGGTGGTTTCTACCCTGCGTATGTCCATGGACGACTTTATGTCCGGCAACTACTCTTTTAATAGCGACGGTATCGCCAATATGGGTTCAATCGTCAATGCCGGTACCATTACCACTCAAACCCCCGCTGGTGTTACCTTCTTAGGCGGAGCAATAAAGAACGAAGGTGTTATCAACGCCAACCTCGGCACGGTAAATTTAGTCAGCGGCAGCGAAGTAACCTTAAATGCCAATAACGACGGCAGTATTCAGGTTGCCGTGAACAAACAGGTTTTAAATAACGTTTATGATAAGGACGGCAACAGGGTAAGTATCGGAGTTGAAAACGTCGGCAGTATTAACGCCAACGGCGGGCAGGTCTTTATTGAAGCCGAGGCAGTAAACGATGTCTTTGATACCTTGATAAATCAGAGCGGCGTGGTTAAAGCCGGCTCCATGGTCCAGAAGGACGGTAAAATTGTCTTAATTTCCAATAGCGAAGGTATTGTGCAGAACACCGGCACTCTTGATACCAGCGCGGTTGAGGCAGGTGCTAAGGGCGGCTCAATTGAAATGCGCGGTGAGATGGTTGGCCAGTTCGGAACCGTCAAAGCAGATGCAATAGATGGCGACGGCGGCAATATTGAGTTGCGCGCCAGCAAAGTTGTAGCATTGGGTACGGAGAGCATAACTACTGCTAATGCCGGATTAAACGGTGATGGTGGTAATGTAATTGTATTTTCTCCTGATACCGCATTGTTTATGAATGGCGCGGAAATAGAAGCTAAGGGCGGGCAATTATCCGGTGACGGCGGATTTGTGGAAGTGTCGGGAAGACAAAGTTTCGTTATTGAAGGTATGGTTGATACAAGTGCTTATAACGGCAGTAACGGTACCTTATATATAGATCCTGTAACTCTTACTATAGACGATGGTACGAATGACCCACTTACCTGGGCTGGTAATACCTGGACTAATGGAACGGGTTTAGATACTACCACTATGGATGTGGATGTTCTGATATCATATTTTACTACCGGAAATGTTATTATAGATGCCATTACTGGCGGTGAAGGCGGCACAGGAAACATAACACTAAATGCAGGAAAAAATTTAACTAATGCTACGGCTAACTCTTTGACGTTGACCGGTAATGATATAACTTTAACCTCCGGCATTAATTTCAGCGGTTCCGGAGACCTTATCTTAGATGGAAATACGGCTGTAGCGGTAAACGACCCGGTTGTCCTGGCAGGAGGAGATTTTACTTCAACAGGTACGACATTCACAAGTGACGCAACCGGAACAATTACTACCGGCGGAGGCGCTGTTAATCTTTCCGGGCACACTGGCGCAGTAGCTATTGGCGCGGCGGTTAGTACCAGCGGCGGTACTTTTACTTCCGGCGGCACAACTTTTGACAATACCGGCGGAACGATTACTACCGGTGCAGGTTCTGTTACCATTAACCAGGCCGGAGCCGTTACTATTGGCGCAAATATTTCCACGGACAATGACATAAATATTGATACAGCCTCCACTTTTGCGGCTACTGCCGGCGTGACAATTACCGGCGGCGGTGACGGGGATACGTTTACTATAGATGCCGCGGGCATTACTTTAAACGGGGCCGGCGGCGGACAATTAATCCAGACCGGTTCAGGCACAATTGCGCTGAACGCCACAGGCGCCTCGAATATTTCCTTAGCTGACAGTTCTATTGCTATTGCTGATGGGACTTTAACCTTGACTGCCGGCGGAACTATCAATGGTTCTGCTACTGGTGTTGCTGAAATAGATGCGGACGGCAATATTACCTTGACTGCCGACGGTATCGGCAATACCGCTCAGGTTGAGATTACCGGTGACGCAGGCGGCGACCACACATTAACTATTATCAGCACTGCTGCAGCTGGAGAAGCCATAAATATACAGATGTTGACTGACCAGCTTAGCGCGGTATCGCTTACGCTTTCCGATGCCGATTCCGGGGTAGATATTGATTTGTCAGGCGGTGATTTGATTGATATAAACGGCGCCGCGGCAACCAGCACAATCAATAATGTAGTTACCAATAATCTTGGGGTCGGTTTTACGTATGTGCTCTCTGAGGCAGCAAATGTTGCCATAAATAATATTGACGCCAGCACAGGGATTGTAAGTATCACTGCATCCAATGGAACACTGACCGTTACTAACGCAGGCGGCGGAATCACCACTACCACTACCGGCGATGTTACTCTTTCCTCAAGCGGTGCCATAGCCATAAATGACCCTATTTCCGCAGGAGATGATACAACCTTGACCTCCACTGCTTCTTCCGTAACCGTTGCAGATACTGTTGCAGCCGGAAGCGATGGAACAGGTAGTTTAGCTATTAGTGCTAATTCATTCGTCAGCGTAGGAAATAGTATAGCTGTTTCCGCGGGTAATGATATTACCTACGATGCTATTACCTATATAGATATAGGCACAGACGGGACCCATACTTCTGCTAACGGTAAAATTGATTTTGACGCTAATGCTGCCCATACAACGGCTGTTGACGGCCACATTACCATAGGCAATAACACTACCTTTACCAGTGCCGGCAATATTATCTTTAATGCCTCTGATGCCATTACTGTAAACGGCTCCATAAGCCCGGGCGGTTTAATTGATTTTGTTACCGGCGTATCCGGCGATGACACCAATGAAGGCAAGTTCGTTATGGGAGCTAACGGCGTAGTAAATACCCATGGCTCTCTGATTATCGGCGCTTCTTCCATATTAGACAATATCCAGATAGTCAATCCCGGCGTAGATGTGGGGGATGACGCGGTTGATATTGCCGGAACAATTAATGCTTCCGGAGATGTAACCATAGATTTAAATACCGCCACCTTAGAAGGGGACATTAATTTAACCGGCGCCATTATCGCCGATGATAATGTCACCCTGGCTGCTTATAGCACCGCAGCCTATGTTATTGAGGGTAGCGGCGATATCACTGCTGACCAGATCACTCTTACTACCAACAATGCCGCATCCAACCTTACTGTAAACGACCTGGCTGCCCGCGAGTGGATTGCCATTACCTCCGGCCAGAACATTACCACCGGAAATCTTTCCGCAGAAGTCAATGCTGGAGGCGGCAATGCTATTAAGATAACTACTACCGACGGAGACGTGGTCATAAACGGGACTACCCGGGCTACGGCTATAAGCGGCCTGGATGTCACTATTGACCCTGCTGATATTACCATAAATGGTTCAGTGGAAGTAACCGGAGACTATACGATTACTGCCACCGAAGATATTACGGTTAATGCCAATATAACCTCAACGGGCGGAAATATCAGCCTGACAGCCGGCTCTGATGCGGGCGATATCCTGATTATGGGAACTGGGACAATTTTAAGCTCAAGTGTCGGCACAGTGTCTCTGGCTGCTTACGATATGTCTTTATATAATGTCAATGCATATAACTCCATTAGTTGGACGGCGGGGAATGATATACTCCTCTATGGCATAGTTAGAAGCGACGGCAATGTTAGTTTAACCGCGACAGCTGGTTCGATTCTTAATGTGGCAAGTGATCAGCTAATTGTCGGTTCAACAGTTGATTTAGCAGCTGCCGATGGTATCTTCGTTAATACCGCTGCTGGCACCCTTGAAGCTACCAATAGCGGGACCGGCGCTATTAACATTGTCGAAACTGATAGTGTAACATTGAGTGCTACCGGGTTAAATGCTACTGACGGAGACGTAACCCTGACTACCATTAATGGTACAATCGATGGTTCTACGAATGATTCTGTTATTAACGGAACTAAAATTACTTTGACAGCTAACGGTGCGGTTAGTTATTTAACGACAGGCGATACGCAGGTTACCGCAACAGATGACGTCGCCTTAGGCGGCACCGCGCTTATATCCATTGGTTCAGGCGGTGTGAGTACTGATGGCGGTAGCTTGACTATAAACGGTGGGACAGTTTGGATATCTGGCGTACTTGATACATCCGCTGCAGCTGCTGATGGTGGCAACGTTGATATAACTTCATTCTTAGGAGAAATTTATATTGTTGGTGCAGGTATTAATGCAAATGGTGGAACCAATTGTGACGGTGGCAACATTACGCTTATTTCAGCAGATGTAATTAGCTTTGCAGGTACTACTACCACATTTTTTAGCGCCAATGGTGGCGCTGGTGCTGTAGACGGCGGCTGGGCTGGAGATATCACCATCACTGCGCCCAACGGGATCACGCTAGGAACCATCCAGACAACAGCTAACATAACTGCTATCGGCGGTGATGGAGGCACAGGTGACGGCGGAGCAGGCGGCAATATTACCTTAAATACTAATCTGACATTTTCAGAAGATCTTACCATCAATTCTTCCAGCGGAACCGGCGGGACTCCCTTTGGTGATGGAAATATTTCCGTAACCGGCACCATTAATGCTACTAACGCAGCAGCCGATACTTTAACTCTGACTGCCGATGGAGGAGACGTTACCTTAGGAAATTCCATAGGCGATACCCTGCCTCTTGAAGCTTTAGTCATAACCTCAACCGGAGTTACCACACTTAATAACACTATAATTACCAATGGTGCGGATGCTGTTGATGATTTAGATTTAAGCGGCGCAACTCAAGTGCAATTGGCTTCCAATGTGTCGCTGCGTTCTGCTAATCAGGAAGTAAAATTAAATACCGTCAACGGCGCTTTTGACCTGACCGTTTATGCCGGTACCGATATCACGTTAGGCGCTGCTATCGGCGGAGTCAATCCTTTGCATGATATTTCAATGACTGCCGGTAATACTATAACCAGCGCAGCAATAACAGCCCGGGATTCAGTAACCCTTACCACAGCCTCCGGCGCTGCTCACGACATAACCCTCGGCGGCGCTATTGCAGGCGATATCATCACCATTGACGGCGACAGGGTAGATATCAACTTCGCCATCACCGGTGTTACCTCTATTAACATTACCTCCCGCGATGCAGGAGCTGCAGGAGACGACATAGAACTGGGAGCAGACCTGGATGCGGCATCCGTGGTCTTGAACGCAGGCGGAAGCGGCTCAACCGTAATCACTGTCACCCAGGATAATACCTTAGGCTCAACCACCTATAACGGCCCGGTCACCATTAATGGTGGAACTGTTACACTGACTTCACTTACCAATATGGTCTTCGATGGCAATGTAACAGTCACAGCTATAGCTGCCGGCGGCATTACTTCCACCAATGGCTCATTAGACTTCAACGGAACTATAAACGGTGCCCAGGCTATCAACCTTGACGCTACCAAAGGCAAAATTGCCTTAATGGCGGTTGGCGATAGCACCAGTCCAACTTCTTTAGACCTCGACTCACTCACCGCGGAACTCGCGGGTAATATCAATGTAGATGGCAACGTAGACTTAAGCGGCGTAGGCTTAACCACTTTAACCGGTAATGTTACCATCACTGCCTCAGGTTCAGGCAACGCCATCCAGTTAGGCAACTTAGACGGGGCCAAAGATCTTACCCTGATAGCCAACCATGCCACCGACGGCGATGTTATTTTGAATGACGCTAACATCGGTTCTTTAACCATGACCGATGCCAATGACATAACCTTTAACGGCAATTTCGTTACCTCTGGTGTTGTGAATATAACCGGTATCGACGGGGCCATTACCGTTACCGCAGCCACTGATTCCATCCGGGCCGGCGGGGCGGTGACCTTGACCACAAGCGGTACAGTAGTTGATAACGGGACCATCAGTGGTAATTCCGTAGGTATAACCGGCGCCACCAGCTTAAACGGCAGCGTCAATGCCACTAACGGCAGCGTGACCTTTAACAGCGTCGTGACCTTGACCGGCAATTCCATTGCTTCTTCAACCAACGCCGATGTCATCTTCATCGCTGATATCTTAGATGATGCCGCGACATCCGATCATACCCTTACAGTTAACGCCGGCAATAAAGCCGATTTCCAGAGCACTATCGGCGCAGGCCAGGCTCCTCTGGGCGTAACCGTTACCGCGGCTAACACAGATTTCCACGGCGCGGTAAGCGTTGCTACAGGCGGCTTAAGAGTAAACGGTTCCGGCGGCACCACCACCATCCTGGATAATATCACTTCAGGCGATGACATCATTATTAACGACAGCGTGATCATCAGCGGCGTCAGGACCCTGACTTCAGGCCTGGCTGCCGGTAATGACATTTATATCCTGGGCACCATCAACGCCACAGCCGCAGCCACCGATTCCTTGACCTTGGCCGCAGGCTCAGGCAATGTCACTTTAATGAATTCCGTCGGTAACAGCGTGCAGCTTGAAGACCTGACTATTACCTCAATCGGCATAACCACACTTAACAATACCATCGATGTTAATGGTGACGCCGCAGGCGAAGATATAGATTTAGGCGGCGCAACCAATGTAGTCCTGGGATCAGATCTTACCTTAGATTCAGTGCAAAACGTAATTCTTGAAGCAGTAAACGGCCAGGGACATGACTTAACCGTGATCGCCGGGGATACTATTAACCTGACTGACGCCATAACCAACGTGCGTAACGTGGCCATGCAGTCCGGCTCTAGCTTAGCGCTTGACTTTGCGGTAACCGCCCTGCAGAACGCCACCTTTACTACTACCGCAGCCGCCTCAGACATTACCGTTACCGCAGCCCTTACCGCAGGTACGATGTTGAGGCTTACTACCGCGGGAGTATTAGGAGCTGACATAACTATCGGTACTGGCAATGATCTGGAATCACCCACAGTGCTTCTGGATGCCGGCTTAGGCACGGTAACCAACAGCGCAGCCATTAATAACAGCGACGGTTCACTTCATACGGTAGCAGCCGCCATTGCCATCAACGCCAACATCACCGCCGCCGATGATATCTTACTTGAAGGCGCGGTTACTGCCGGAGGAGACCTTACCGCAGGCGATGACCTTACCATTAACGGCATAACCACACTGGCAACAGGTGCCCGTATCTTTACCTCTACTAACGGCGATATAGATCTTAACGGCAATGTATTAGGCGCGCAGGGCTTAACCCTTAGCGCAGCTAACGGGACAATATATGTAACCACGATCGGTGTTGGCACACCTGTGGGCGCTTTAGTAATTTCCGGCAATGCCGCTGAACTCGATGGCGCTATCAGCGCTACTTCAGTGGATACCACCGGCGTAGGCTTAACCACTTTAACCGGTAATGTTACCATCACTGCCTCAGGTTCAGGCAACGCCATCCAGTTAGGCAACTTAGACGGGGCCAAAGATCTTACCCTGATAGCCAACCATGCCACCGAC
>Ga0265297_10003511_pt1 | contig 28125 bp, 24 predicted proteins | sample Munlanlwell13791_FD_192502 | JGI IMG/M metagenome (GOLD analysis project Ga0265297, IMG submission 192502) | Leachate microbial communities from a municipal landfill in Southern Ontario, Canada - Leachate well 137-91 | ecosystem: Engineered > Solid waste > Landfill > Unclassified | place...
ATAACCGCAGCAAATTATTTAAATAAATTAGCAGATGATGGATTATTAAGAAAAGAAAGAATCGGAACTGGAAATTATTATATAAATGAAAAGCTGTTTGACTTACTAACAAAAAGATAAATAAACCACTAAGCGATAACAATGTGTCATACGTAATGGCGGCGAAAGTGCAAACATCAAGTTTTAGCACTCGCATCAACTTCATCTCGGGTTGAAAGTAAGGTGCACCGAAATCCACCACTACGCATACACGAGACCGTTAGCGGTTATGCTAAGTGCCCACGTAAAATGTAACACTTGGGAAAAAACATAGTTCTTATATTATTAACAATTAAACAACATTAAAATGAACCTTAAAAAGAAATCTTGGGGAAAAATGATTGTAATGATTATTACAATTGGGCTTTTTGTATCAAGCTGTACAAATAAAGAAATAATAAAAGACCTGTATCCTTATCTTGGAGTATGGGCAAACCAAAATAGTGAATTAGTTCAAACCGAAAAATACACATTGATTTTTGTAAATCAATCAGAAAAGATTACAACAATCTTACGCCGTAATATAAATGTATCAGATACCATTTACAGTGAATTTGTTTTAGGGTATGTTTTTGATAAAAATACCAAATCCTATGAAAAGGTTGAATATAATAACGAGCAGAAAAGGATTTTAATTGGAAATTTGATGAAACTCAAAGAAAATAAACTTGAATTAACTATGAGTTCCAGTAAACAAATATTGGACATGATTGAAAAAATTGAGGTATCTTCTCCTTATGATATGCCTTTAGCAAGCGAAGGCACAATTGGGGAATGCCTGCAAAATTGGCAATTGGGCACAACAGAATATAATCTTGATTTAAACGACTTTAGACTTGAAATAGGAACAAACAAACATCTTTATGTATTTCTCTCTAATCCAAATATATTGTACTGTAGAGCTGCACGGATTAGAAGCAATGAACATGGCTCTGTTTTTTCTCAAAACATTCGATTGATGTTTAATGCTAATACTAAAGAAACCACTGTTTCAATGAACGATGATAATTATATGATTACAAAATCGGACATTAATATTAATAATTCATTGTTTAAACCGGATGTTTGTTCATTTGAAGAAGATGGAATTTATTGGTCGTTAATTTATTATGAACCAAGTATCATAAAACTAAATGGTTGTGGAGATATTTATACATATGAAAGACCTCTTACAGATGATAAAAATCGAGTTGAATGGTTTAAATACAAAGAATATTAAAAAGAACAAAACGCTAACAAAGCATATGCTTCCCGTTATGCGGCATATAAATGATGCAAAATCTATTAGACAAGAATGAATTATAAATTAAAAAAATATTGCAACTTCATCGCTTTAGATTTTTTTGGAAATGATAAAGATTCTCATTTATTTTCTGAAATTGGATTTATCGTAACTCCCGATATAATACAACTCAAAATTGTAATTTACCAAAAAGGTGAAAAAGAAATACAAAATATCAATCAATCAATTAAGGACAAATACAATGTCCCAATTGATTTAAAAACTCAATATAATGCTTTTACACCTAATGATGTTTTAAATTTTGATTTCTATTTTTTCCATCCTCAGATTACGAACAAAAAATATATTTTTAAATATCATCCAATTAATGAAAACTTATATAGTTCGTTGATTGAAAATTCAATATGGTTTGGACAAGCGAATAGACTAAATGATCCCTTTGACACGAGATACGTTATTGAAACAGAATACAATGAGAAAGACATTTCTAAATTTTACTTTGATTTAAACTATAATTTTAGAAGTATTGATAAATCAATTTATTCATTGCTTTTTGATGAATTTTATACGAGTTTTAAGATTCCTCCGTTTGATGAATTTTTGAAAGATCTTGAAGAACATCATTACAACAATACCTTCTCAAAAAAAATTGGAATATCGTGTTTCACTGAAGACCACGACAATGTTTTAATGTGGGCACATTACGCAAATAATTTTCAAGGTGTTTGTTTAGTCTTTGATTGGCAGAGAGACAATGGGAACAAGTATTTCAAATTTTCAGGGTCAAAAATAAAATACAAGGAAAGCCTTCCAAAACATTTCTTTGTTCCCAATTGCTCTAAAATGGAAGTTTCACACATTGTTTACACAAAACTTAAATGTTGGGAATATGAAAATGAAGTTAGAGAACTGGTCTTTATTGACCAAGATACAGATAAAAGAGATTTTGAATTTGATCCGCAGAGTCTTGTTGCAATAATTTTTGGATCGAAAATGTCACTTAATGATAAAAACAAATTGAAAAGGCTTATTGCAGGTTTCGAAAAATATAGACACGTTGTGTTTATAGAAAGTACACTTAGCTTAAACAAACAACGGATTATATTAGAAAAAAATATATTAATTGACAAATAGAAATATGCCGCATAACACTGCATATTGCAGAGCGGGGTTTGGTGGTGTGCTATCTGTGGATTCTCGCATCGCCGTTCAGTCTTTCGGACAGGAACGCTCTCAGAAATCCGCCCCGACAATATGTCCCAACCGTTATGGGTTATTTAAAAAGAAGCTACCTCAGATATTAAACAAGAATTAAAAATTAACTTAAAACCTACAAAATCTTATTTTATAGAATTTGAAAATTGGTTGATAGATGAGTATAATAAATTCAACGAAGGTTTTTACTGTAACTGGAATATAATTAAAGACTCATATAAAAATAATGAGGTAATTACACTATGCCTAAATGATAAAATAATAGGTTTTGTAGACTGGTCTCAAGATGAAAATGTAATACACATAAACATAATGGAAATTCATCCTGACTATACTTAACCGTTATATAAACTTCAGCGTTTAACTTTAAAAATAATAACTATGAAAAAAGCAACAAAAATCACATTATTAATCATTGGTATTCTATTACTATTAAATGGAGTTCTAAATATTATTGATGATGCAACAATATTAACTTATGACATTGCTTCTCTTTTGTCTGGAATCGGATTTATTATTATAAGCTTGTCTAAAAAAAATAAAAACTGAATATCTCTTATCCTTAATCGTTGGCAGCAAGATTAAAAGTGAAATCGTTCACGTTTAAAAATATTTCCCCTTAAGATTAATAATATTACATAATAAATGTTGAGAGGCATTTTCATAACTAAACAGAAATATTTATTTTTGCAATTCTAAAATTTGACACTGAAGAAATGAAGACTGTATTAAAATTGATAATTAAAGCATAGTTAACCTCAACAAACCACAGGTTAATGTTTAGTTGTTTGGAATTTTATTTCCAATCAATTTTTTTAAACTAAAGAATTGAATATAATGTTTGATATAAGAAAAATTCAAGAACAAGTTATATATAATGCTGTAAAAGCAGAGAGCAATGATATAACAGCTCAAAAAATAGTTATCCGGGATGAAGAAAATAATCCTACATGGGTAAAAAACACCATGAAAAGGTTGGAAGATAATTTCGATAAATCTACAATAAAAAAAATAAGGATGAATTGCCAATGTGGTTATGGAATGGACGAAAAATTAGCCTTATTAAAGGAACTTGTTAAATCTTCTTCCAATTTAGAAGAATTTGCTAATCACGACAAAGCAAAAGCCGCCGGTTTATCATTTCTTTGTGGTGAACTTTATTTACAGTTTCCTTATTGTCCGTGTCCAATGCTTGCCGAAGTAGATAAATTAGAAACAAATACCTGGTGTCAGTGTACAACAGGTTATAGTAAGGTGATTTTTGAAAAAGCATTTGGGTGCAAAGTTGATGTCGAATTACTGAAAAGTGTAAAAATGGGAGATGATATCTGCCTTATGAAGATTATTCCGTCCGAAACAATACAGTTTTGATTTATAACTAAATAAAACTGTCAAAAAAAAACCTTGTAACTTACTTATTGTTCGTTACAAGGTTATTTTTTGTGGAGATGGGCGGACTCGAACCGCCGTCCAAACAAAGCATCCGAAAGCTTTCTACATACTTATCCTGTTGTTATTTGTCGGGATTAAGCTGCTGACAGGCAAGCCACTTAATCCGTATCCTCTAAATCTTAGTGCATTTTAGAGAAGTAGATGCACGCAGTGAACTTGAATGATACCCCATTGCCAAATATAGTTCGCGGAAAATCAGGCGGGATACTCGTCATAACTGCCCTGGGCAGTGTGATTAAGGAGTCGACTAAGTCAGACTACGCAGCGAGTGCAAAATTTGTATTGCCAGTTAATGGCTTGAGATCTGATATTAACGAGCCAGGTCACGAAGCTCGGTATGCTTACCCCCCGATATCATTTGCTGTCAAAACCAAAACATCCCCATGGTCGTGACCTATTAATCGATAGGTATAGTACAAAGATACAAAAAAGGGACCGAACGTTGCATTCTCCCAAAAATAATTATGGAAACAGAAGCCGAAATAATCCTTCGAAAGTTGTGATAAGTCCTAATACAGCTATTATTGAGCCGGAAATGCGGTTCATAAACAGGAGTTGCCTTAATCTGAATTTCTTGCGAAAAATATTAATTGTAGTACTTAAGATATACCACCATCCTGATGTTCCTATAAATACACCCGCCAAAATGACAGAAACTGTATATTTCTCGGATTGACCAAGATCTATTCCTACAAATGCAAAAAGACCAAGTAACAATACTAAGGATCCAGGATTGGTAATTGTAACAGCAAGACCTTGCAAAACTTCTTGAACATGTTTCGTATTACTCTTTTTTGGTTGGCGCAATTGTTTTACAGGATTTGTGATGGCTATTTTTATCCCTATAAAGCAGATGATAACGCCTCCTGCAATCATTACCCATACTTTATTTTCCATTATAAAATCCTGTACAAAAGCAAGTGAGAAAAGGGCTATTGCTGCATAAAATGTATCTGCCATTGAAGCACCTATTCCGGTAAAAAACCCGGAATACCTTCCTTTACTAATTGTTTTTTGTACACACATTATTCCAACAGGTCCCAATGGAATAGATGCGCCCAATCCAATAATAATCGCTTTGATAAAATTCTCCAGCATAAGGTTAAGTATGTGAATGAGTGGGCAAAGATATTAATTATAAACGAAAAAAAATCTATCTTTGCTAAGTTTTAAAAATATTCTTATGAGTAATAACACATTTGCAATTAAGTCAAGGATATGGATATTGGTTTTTATGTCTGCGACGTTTTTATCAATACCTTTTTTAGTTCCACATTGTGGCTTTTTTGCGTTGTTTGCATTCGTTCCGCTTTTCTTTCTTGATACAATTTGTTATGAAAATAGCATCAAACATACATGGTGGTACTACTTTACTGCATTTTTTCTTTTTAATTTGGCCGCAACATTCTGGATATATTATGTATCACCGATAGGCTCTGTTGCTGCCCTTTTACTTAACACTCTTCAGATGTCGGCAATCTTTGCCTTATTCCACTGGAGTAAAAAGAGGGTAAAAGGGATACTTCCGTATCTTTTTTTTATTGCAACATGGCTTGCATGGGAGCATGTATATTATAATATTGAGATTTCATGGCCTTGGCTTGTTCTCGGAAATTCATTTGCGGCCTCCGTTAAACTGGTTCAGTGGTATGATATTACCGGAGTGTTAGGAGGTACTTTATGGATTCTTTTATCAAATGTTCTACTATATTTTGTTATCATTAATCTGAAAGGTTCAAAGCCTGTCGGAAAATATCAAAAGAGGGGAAGATATGCTTTGCTATCTACGTTTGCTATAGTATTGATAGTCCCTATGGTGTATTCTCTTTTCAAATATTATGGATATAAAGAGGAAGGGGATAGTGTTGAAGTTGTTGTTGTTCAGCCTAACATCGATCCATTTACTGAAAAATTCGGTAAAGTATCACAGAGAGTTCAGGATTATAAACTGCTTAGCCTTGTTGATAAGGTCATTACTCCGGATACCAGATATATTTTTACACCGGAAACATTTACGTATAGACTTGATCTTGACTACCCGGAAGGTAATGGAACTTATATGACATTCAAAGATTATACAAATAAACATCCTAAGGTTAATTTTGTTTTTGGAGCATTGGCATATAAGAATTTTTATACTTCTATTAAGCCTTCGGTAACGGCGAGAAGCGTGGGTAAGTATTGGTATGAAGTATATAATTCTGCTATAATTATTGATAAAGATGACGTTTATGAGTATTATCACAAATCAAAATTAGTTCCCGGCGTAGAGCGTATTCCATATCAAAAACAATTTACTTTTCTGGGAGATGTTTTTTCCAAATTTGGAGGGGCACAAGACAGTTATGCTACACAGAAAGAGTTATCTATAATGAGAGGAAATGATGGAAATAACTTTGGTGTTATGATTTGCTATGAATCTGTTTATGGAGATTATAGTCGTGACGCTGTCAATTTAGGTGCAAATTTTATGGCAGTAATGACAAATGACGGATGGTGGGGAGATACGCCCGGTTATAGACAACATTTCAGATTTGCCTCTTTGCGTGCAATAGAGATGCGCAGAGATGTTGTACATGCTACAAATACAGGAACATCCGGATTTATAAACCAAAGAGGTGATATATTACAGAAGACTGATTGGTGGGTTCCGGTAGCCATAAAAGGAGATGTACACTTGAATTCTGATAAGACAATCTTTGTCAAGTATGGAGATGTTATAGGAAGAGTATCTTCTTTCTTGTTTTGTCTGCTATTACTGGCACTTATAGGAAAAGCTTTTATTGATAAAGGAAAACATTAATCTATTCCTAATTTATTCCATTTCTTGTTGACAGCATCAATAGTTGTTTTGTCTGATTCAACCATGTCCGGCCACTCCCTTGTAAAATTTTTTCTGCCTTTTTTTGAGCGAGCATCAAGAATAAGGGTGCCGTTTTTTATCTCAGAATCTCTTTCAGGATCGCAATTGCATCCAAGTAGCCAAAGTGAGTTATAACTATTGGAAGTATCAGCATCTTCATCTAAAATTACTGAAATAAGAGGGTTCTTACTTTCGTTATTTTCTATATGCTTCTTATGTGTGAATTCTATAAAATCACTTTTTAATGAGACTTCATCTCCCAAAGCCTTCTCATCTGTCGTTTTTACTGTTGCATCTATGCACATTTTTCCACCATAGCCGCATATTGGGGCAGTATGGTCAAGAACATCGAGTGGCCCCCTGCTTATTATAGTATCTCTTTGGGGAGAATAGTTTTTAGATATTTCTTCGGCAAGTGAATCTCTGTCCCTTATGTCAATATTCCCACTAACTATTACAATGAATTTACTGAACATCATTTGTCCTGCACCCCAAAGTGCATTTGCAATCTTTATTGCTTGTCCCGGATAACTTTTTTTTATTTTAATAATAGCAAAATTATGCCCGATTCCTTCCTCGGGAAGATATAAATCTTCTATTTCAGGTGCGATGGCAAGTTGAATTGGTGTGAGAAATATTTTTTCTGTTGCCAGAGCAATATATTTATCTTCCTGTGGTGGTATTCCTACAATTGTAGCAGGAAATATGGCGTTATTTTTATGGGTTATACATGTTATATGGAATGTGGGATATTTATCTGCAAGGGAATAAAACCCGGTATGGTCTCCAAAAGGACCTTCAATTACTTTGGGCTCGCTTTTTTGTACATAACCTTCAAAAACAAAGTCGCAATCTGCCGGTACCTTAATATCTTGTGTGAAGCATTGTACAAGTTCTACCTGTTTGTTTCTTAAAAATCCGGCTAAAATATATTCGTCAATTCCTTCCGGAAGAGGTGCCGTGGCAGCATAAGTATATACCGGATCACCACCAAGACATACAGCTACAGGAAGTCTGTGTGTGCACTCTTCTAAATGCTTGGCTCCGGTTTTATGTATATGCCAGTGCATTCCGGTACTATTTTCGCTGAATACCTGCATACGGTACATTCCAACATTTCTTATTCCTGTAACAGGACTGTTTGTATGAACCAGAGGTAATGTTATAAATCTTCCCCCGTCTTGTGGCCAACATTTGAGAATAGGTAAGTCGCTTAATTTTGCTGCATATTGGATTGAATCCTGACAAGGTGCATGTCCCTTAATGTTGACAGGAAGCCAGTTTGAGGCATTATTAAGTATAGGCAGCAGTTTTATTTTGTCCATCATTCCCTTCTTTTCCTTCATTACATCGCTGATAAAACTGTTTATTCTCTCAGATATATCATCAAATGAATTGATTCCGAGCGCATATTTTATCCGCTTTTCTGACCCCATCATGTTAGTAAGAACAGGGTATTTTGTGCCTGTGTTTTCAAAAAGAAGGGCTTTTCCTCCTCCTTCTGTTTTACTTACAAGATTTGTAACATGTGCAATTTCCAAAACAGGGTCAACGAACTCTTTTATCCTTATAAGTTCATCTTTTGACTCAAGAAAATCCACATATTCATGAAGGCTTCTGTACATATTTTTTTATTTTGATGTGCTGATTCCAGCTGCTTCTGCTACCAAATACAATATGGAGTTGAATTGTATTCCACTGTTTTTTGAAAGTCCTATTTCACATGTTCTGCTGGTAGCATAACCGGCATAACATCCTGAAGCCTGAATTTTAAGATTTCTCAGGCCATGTGAGTTTAATTCAGGGAAGAGGAATCCTCTGTCACCGGCAAATCCGCAACAATTTGAATCTATAACTACAACTTCTTTTGCACATTTTCTTGCAATATTTTCCAGTAAATTATCTACACCAAGTTTTTTTGCAGAGCATACTGCAAAAATTGCTACTTTTTTATCGATTGGTTTAATATTAAGTTTGTTAAGAATATATTTATCAATAAATTCTGCCGGTTCATAAAGTTTCAGTTCTTCATCCATGTTTGTATGCATAGTATACAGGCAAGGGCTCATATCACAAAGAATAGGATATTTTCCATTTTCGGATGCTTCAATCAAAGCAGCTTTCAGTTCATCGGAAGCTTTTTGTCCGGCGTCTATATATCCTTTGCTTGAAAATAACATTCCGCAACAAAGGTTATTGAGATTTTTAGGATAGACTATACTGTAACCTGCCTTTATCAGGATAGCTTCAGTGAGTTGTGTTATCTCTTTCTCTTTACAATAACTCTTTGATGTTCCCATGCTTCGTGTTATGCATGATGGAAAGTATACGACTTTATTTATCTCTTTTTGAGAAGAATTGGTCATCTTGATTTTTTTAGCTCCGGTCGGCATATGTTCATTCCATAATGGAATAGCCTTGAATGTTATTACCCTCATGCCTCTTGCTAAGGCACCGAAAACCTTTTTGCCGAATAGTAGTCTCAATGCATTAATGAACTTTAGACCTCCTCTCATTAGCGAGGTTATAACACCCATTCTTTTTTCTATCCAAATAGCGTTTTTCTCTCCTTTCACAGAATGTTCTTCGTGTCTTAATTCTTTTATGAGTTTTCCGGTATCAGCATTTACAGGACAGTGTAGATTACACAAACTATCTGTTGCACAGGTTGCCATTCCGGCATACTTAAATAACTTTTGCATTTCAGCTGCCCTATGAGGCTCTTCTCCTGTTGCTTTAAGCCTTTCAATTTCCCGAATTACAGCAACCCTTTGACGAGGGGAGAGTGTAAGCCCTTCTGAAACACAATAGCCTTCGCAGAAGCCGCATTCCATACATTTATCGACTATTGGTCTTGTTGTAGGAATAGGCTTTAAATTCTGTATGTGAATATTTGGGTTATCGTTCAATAATACTCCTGGGTTGATAATTCCTTTTGGATCAAATATTTTCTTGACATCTTTCATTAGAGAGTAAGCTTTGTTTCCCCACTCTTTTTCAACAAAAGGAGCCATGTTCCTGCCTGTACCATGTTCTGCTTTCAGTGATCCATCATATTTTGTGATAATCAGGGATGCAATGTCCTCCATGAACTTATGATATTTTCTAATTTCACTTTCAGTGCTGAAATCCTGATTAAATATGAAGTGAAGATTTCCTTCAAGAGCATGTCCGAAAATTCCCACATCATCATACCCATCATCTGAAAAAACCTTTCTGAGGTCAGTTGCGGCATGTGAAAGCATTGGTACAGGGACACATATATCTTCAATGATGGCTGCCGTTCCGGACTTCCTCATTCCGGCTACTGTTGGAAGTGTTTCTTTCCTTATTTTCCATAAAACTGCCTGTTCTTTAGGATCGGTTGTGAATTCATAAGGAACTATAGTTTCAATATCTTTAATTGACTCTTTTATACTTACAGTAGCGGCTTTAGATTCCTTCTCATTTGGGGAGTGGTTTTCTATAAGCAGAGCACAACTATCTTGAGGTAATGTCTTAAGGTAATCCGGAATACCCGGAGTCTGATCAACTGAACGAATACCGGCTCTGTCAATAAGTTCTACAGCTGAAACAGGTTGTGTCTTTAATATGTGAACAGCCTCGCATGCTTCCTCAATATTATTAAAAATAGCCAGAGCAGTTGATTTGTATTTATAATCTATTACGGTATTGTAAGTTATGTTGGAAATAAAAGCAAGGGTTCCTTCTGAGCCAATAATAAGGTGTTTTATGATTTCAATACCATCTGTATAATCGACGAAAGAATTGATTGAATATCCTGTTGTATTTTTTATCTTATATTTTCTTTTTATACGCTCTTTAAGAGTAACATCTGCATTAATATATGCTGAAATATCTTCAAGGGCTGTAATAGTATTTTTATGAGTTGTCCTGAAATCATTTTTTGATTGTTCGTTTGCAGTATCCAATATAGTACCGTCAGAAAAGATAATTCTTATATCAGCAATGGTATTGTATGAATTTTGAGCGGTACCACAGCACATTCCGCTTGCATTATTTGAAGCAATACCTCCAATCATTGCAGATTCGAGGGATGCGGGATCGGGTCCTATCTTACGTCCGTAAGGAGCAAGATATCTGTTTGCAAGATACCCTCTTATACCTGGTTCAAGTTTTATCTTAAGTCCGTTATCCAGTATTTCATATTTGTTCCAGCCGTGTGAAGCTATCACTAGAACCGAGTCACTTATTGATTGGCCTGAAAGAGAGGTTCCTGCTCCCCGGAACGTAACAGGAATATCCATTTCATATGCATTTTCGAGTATAAACTTGACTTCATCTTCACCATTAGCTCTAATTACGAGTTTTGGGGTTAATCTATAAAAAGAGGCATCAGTACCGTATGCCAAAGTATTGAGGGCATCGTGAAACATTCTCTCAGTGGGAATGTGGATTTTTAGCCTGTTATATAATTCTTTATATTTTCCACTAATCATAATTTTTCAATTAATATATTAAGGGTTGATGTATCTATATCTTTTGCTATTATTGTCTTATTCTTGTCAAGCAGATAGATTTTAGGAACATAATGGATGTCATATTTTGTATGCATATCGGAATCTCCGTTTTTATCCCAAAAATAAATCCATTCTCTATCATTATTTTTCACATATTTTTTCCATTCTTTTTCATTGTCGCCTACGTATATGGAAATAATTTTTATTCCTTTATTCTTGAACTTATTGTAAATATCTGTCAGGTTTTTTTTATATGTCTGGCAATCTTTACAAAGAACAAGATGAAAATAAAGAATAGTGTAATCTGATTTATATTTCAGAATAGATTTGTAGTGTCCTCTATAGTTTGTAAGTTTAAGCTCCGTAGCTTTAGTTCCGAGTTGGTTTTTGTGAAACATTTCCAAAACAAATTTAGTCTCTTCAATAATTTCGTGTGACCATAATTCAGGTTTGTCCAAAAAATATTTTTGGGCTAAATATACTGCACCTTTCTGATTTTCATAATCAGAACTGGATTTGAGAAATTTATACAATTCATATAATGTCTCTTGGAGTTGTTCTTTATTATTTTTTGATTTTTCATAAAAAGCATCAATAATCTGATGTGTTATATATTCGTTATTGTTATCTATTTTGTGGAACACATTAGTAAACAGAGCTTTGTAACCTGATACGTCGTTGTTTTTTATTTTCAACATCTGTGCAAGAGCTTCACAGTTTAGTTTTCTCCCGATGATGTGATTATTCCAATCAAGTAAAGTCATTGAAGGTGTTGACAATACAGAATATTTTTTATGAAATGAAGATTTAGCTTCAGGATCCCAAAGGTTATAAATGGTAACATTGGGGTTATTTATATCACTGAAATATTTTTGTACATATTTTTCCCAATCCTCTTTATTACTCTGTGTGTAAATAGCAAAAATAGATATAGGCTCACCAGAATAGTTCTTGGCTATTTTTACTAATTGCGGAGTCTGTTCCATACAAGAGGAGCATTTATCATCATAAAAATAAACAACTTTATACTCACCTTCGGAATTTCTTAATGAAATATTATATCCGTTGATATCTTCCATAAACAAATCTTGGGCATCCATCCCGATAAGAGATTCGCGGTTGAATTCAGCAAACGTATATAATAGGGGATAAGTTGAGTCATCGAGCCACTTTAATTTTTTATTTAAGAAATAGTTATCGGCAAGGTAGACTGCAACTGCTTCATATCCCATAATAGGGGAATTGAGATAATAATTGAATATTATGCCGGCAATTTTTGATTGAATAACAGTGTCTGTCGTACTGGAAATTAAAGCGTCAGCTTTTAAGATAAGAGTGTCAACTGGTTGTAAATCTATACTTTTAAGGTATTCTGTTATACCGGAATAAATGTTTACTGATTTCTCTTGAGCGACAATCAAATCCTTTCCGGTTAATGAAAAAAGGACAACCAGTATTATTGTTAACCGTTTTAACATTTATTCTCTTCGGCTAAGATATTTTGAAATGTCAACATTTTTTGGAAGAAAACATTTTGCATCTCCTCCGTTTATAAGAACATCGCGAACTACTGTAGATGAGATAAATGAGTACTCATGTCCGGCAGGAATGAATATACATGAGATTTCGGGAGCCATTTTTCTGTTTGCTTGTGCAATTACACTTTCGAGTTCGAAATCGGTAGTAGTCCTTAATCCTCTTATAATGCATTGAGCATCTTTCTCTTTACAGAAATTCACCGTTAATCCCGTATATGAGCATACTTCTACGTTTTCCAATCCTTCGATCGCTACTTTAATTATTTCAATTCTGGTATCAAGTGTGAAAAAGCCACTTTTAGTGAAGTTGCAGCCAACGGCAACTATTACTTTATCAAACAATTGCAATGCTGAGCGTAATACGTCTAAGTGACCCAAAGTGAATGGATCAAATGAACCCGGAAAAAGTGCAGTTTTCATCTACTTAATTATTAGATAGTGCGAAGGTAAACCTATTTAATTTAATTTCAAAAGTAAAAATTAAAGAGTCCAATCAATAGGAGCTTCTCCTTTTTTAAGGAGGATATTGTTGGTTTTTGAAAAATGCTTGCATCCGAAAAAAGCGCCTCTAGCAAGAGGAGAAGGATGTGCTGCTTCAAGAACATAGTGGCGTGAAGTGTCAATAAGCTCCTTTTTTGTCTTTGCAAAATTGCCCCATAGTAGAAAAACAATACCTTCTTTTTTGTCAGATAAGGTTTTTATGACCGCATCGGTAAATTCTGTCCATCCTATTTTACTGTGAGAGGTTGGCTCTGATGCCCTGACGGTAAGAATGGCGTTAAGCAGGAATACTCCTTGTTCAGCCCATTTTTCAAGAGAACCGTTTTTGGTAAGATGAACTCCCAAATCACTCTCAATTTCTTTATATATATTAATTAAAGAGGGTGGGGGTGGTACTCCTTCCGGAACCGAAAAAGAGAGTCCGTGTGCTTGTCCTTCCCCATGATAGGGATCTTGTCCTATGATTACTACACGTACCTTGTCAAAAGGGGTGAGTTTAAAAGCGTTGAAAATCATTGACCCGGGGGGATAGATGATTTTATTACACTCTTTTTCCTTATGCAGGTAAGAAACAAGCCTCTCAAAGTATGGTTTTTCAAATTCATCTTTGAGGGCTTCCTTCCAACTATTTTCTATTGTTACATCCATTATCTGGAAAATACAAAATCAAGCACTTCATCTATCTTATCAACATATTTGAATTCAAGGCCTTCGACATATATTGGTTTAATCTCTTTTATATCCCTTTCATTCTCTTTTGACAGGACAATAGTTTTAACACCGGCACGCTTGGCAGCAAGAATTTTTTCTTTTATTCCACCTACAGGTAATATTTTTCCTCTAAGGGTTATTTCTCCCGTCATTGCTATACCACTTTTTATTTTTTTGTTGCATATGGCTGAAGCAATAGCACTTACCATCGTTATTCCGGCAGAAGGACCATCTTTAGGTATAGCACCTTCAGGTACGTGTATATGAATGTCTTTTTCATAAAATATCTTTGGTTTTACAGATAAAAGTTCAGGGTGGGACTTCAAATATTGTAATGCAATAATTGCTGATTCTTTCATTACGTCGCCAAGATTTCCGGTAGTGGAGAGTATTCCCTTTCCTTCACTAAGGCTACACTCAATAAATAATATTTCTCCACCCATTTCTGTCCAGGCAAGGCCCGTAACGACTCCAGGGGCTTCATTTCCTTCCTGAATGTCATGTTGATTGGTAGGCAATCCCAGATACTCTTTAACATCTTCAGTATCAAGACAGGTTTTCCTTTCATCTTCCATGGCAATCTTTTTAGCGGTAATACGAGCTATTTTAGCAAGCTGTTTATCAAGTCCTCTTACTCCTGATTCTCGTGTATATTGATCAATAATGGTATCAATTGCTTCCTTTGTGAGTTGAATTTCTTCTTTTTTTAATCCATGGGCTTCGATCTGTTTGGGTATAAGGAAACCTTGTGCAATAGATACTTTTTCTTCTGCAAGATAACCTGAAACGTTGATCATCTCCATTCTGTCTTTCAATGCAGGATGTATTGCACTTGTACTATTTGCTGTAGTAATGAACAATACCTTTGATAAATCGTAATTTATGTCCAGATAATTGTCGTGGAACTCTGTATTCTGCTCCGGATCAAGAACTTCAAGAAGAGCTGATGCCGGATCTCCCCTGAAGTCATCACTTACTTTGTCTATTTCATCCAATACTATTACTGGATTTGAACTTTTGGCTCTATTTATGGTTTGGATAATTCTTCCTGGCATAGCACCAATATAAGTTCTCCTGTGTCCTCTGATTTCAGATTCGTCATGCAGTCCGCCCAGGGAAATTCTTCCATAATTACGTCCCAGCGATCTGGCAATGGATTTACCCAAAGATGTCTTTCCAACCCCCGGAGGGCCATATAAACATATAATAGGTGACTTCATGTCCCCTTTTAATTTAAGTACGGCAAGATATTCTATAATTCTCTCTTTTACGGTTTCTAATCCGAAATGGTCTTCATCCAGAACTTTTTGTGCGTTTTTTAAATCAAGATTGTCTTCCGTATATTCATTCCATGGTAAATCAATCATAAATTGGACATATGACATCTGAATATTAAAGTCAGGTGAACTTGGATTAGTCCTCTCTAGTTTCTGTAGTTCTTTTTCAAAAGCTTCTGCGGCATAGTTAGGCCATTTTTTATCTTTAGCCTTCTTTCTCAATTCAGAAAAATCTTCCTGATCAGAGTTCATTCCCAATTCTTCCTGAATTGTTTTCAGTTGATTATTCAGGTAGTATTCTCTTTGTTGTTGATCTATATCACTTTTTACTTTCTGCTGTATGTCTTCTTTTATTTTAAGTATCTCTATTTGTTTATTTAAAAGCTCAAGGAGTTTCAGCGCCCTATCTTTTAATGAATTTTCGTACAACAAATCAACCTTATCCAAAGTATTGTCAATTTCTATACTGGATGCTATGAAGTTTATCAAAAATTCATTCCCCTCAATGTTTTTTATGGCAAATCCGGCCTCTTGCGGAAGATGTGGTGTTAACTTAATGATATGTAATGCGGAATCTTTTATTGAACTTGATATCGCTTCCATGTCAGGATCGTTTTTCTTAGGCAAAATATCGTTCAGATATGATACTTCTGCCATAAAGTAAGGCTCGGTAATGGTTAATGATTCAATTTTGAATCTTTTTATTCCCTGTATTATAGCAGTAATTGTATTGTCAGGCATCTCTATTATCTTTATTATCTTGCCAAGAGTACCTATTTCATATATTTCATTCTGCATGGGATTTTCAACCTTGAAGTCCCTTTGTGTTACAGCTCCAATAATCTTATTGGAACTGTATGCCTCATTAATCAGTTTTATTGATTTTTCCCGTCCAACAGTAATAGGAATCACAGTTTCAGGAAATAAAATAGCATTTCTTAAGGTCAGAATTGGCAATAACTTTGGCATTTCAGAATCTTTAAGATTTTGAATTGTGTCAATATTCATTACAGGAATAATGTTTACTTCAGGTGAATTTGCTGAAAAAATATTATCTATTATCTTTTTCATTATTTTTTATGTCAATTTGTCAGTAATTTTGTGCGCCATAGCATATTCTAAACGGTAAATATACTCTCTCTTATCTTATTTGTGCGCATATACTAATAAGTCAATCTTTATGCCAAACTAAAATGCGAAAAAATGTGTATTAGTTTTTGAATATTAAAAAATTAACTCTAATTTTGCAAGCCCAATACGATATGAGTAAAACTATTAATCGGGGGATATAAAGGATTATTAACCAAAAAAATAAATCGTTGTTATGACTAAAGCTGATATTGTAAACGAAGTTGCTAAAGCAACAGGTATGGAAAAAATCGCAGTACAAAACGTTATTGAAAGTTTTATGGAGAGTGTGAAAGGTTCTCTTTCAAAAGGTACTAATGTTTATCTACGCGGTTTTGGTAGTTTTATTGTTAAAAAACGTGCAAAGAAAACTGCTCGTAATATTTCAAAAAATACTACTATTGTTATTCCTGCACACAAGATTCCTTCTTTCAAACCAGCTAAGGTATTTGTGAACAAGGTTAAAGGTTTGAAATAATATAATTAATTAAATACCATAAAATTATGCCAAGCGGTAAAAAAAGAAAAAGACATAAGATGGCTACTCACAAACGTAAAAAGCGTTTGCGCAAGAACAGACATAAGAAGAAATAGTTTTTCGTGTCATTTTATTCTTTTAGTAGATGATTAATCTAAAGCGGATTCTTCGTAATCTGCTTTAGATTATGTTTTTAATATATATAGATGGATAAAGATCTGATTATTGATGTAAAACAGTCGGAAGTTTCTATTGCCCTCCTTGAAAATCATAGATTGATTGAGTTGAACAAGGAAGTAAATGAGGGGAAGAATTTTTCGGTAGGAGATGTATATCTCGGTAAGATTAAAAAAATTATTCCTGCCCTGAATGCTGCTTTCGTTGATATTGGTGATGCAAAAGACGCTTTTGTGCATTATCTTGATCTTGGAATGAATTTCAAAGCTTTTGACTATTTCACAAGACAGATAAATACTAATAAAGATTTTTCGACATTTTTTTCCAGTGTAAAAATTGACGATATCCTTGAAAAAGAGGGTAAAGTTGATAAATTTCTTACATCAGGACAACCTATTATTGTCCAAATAGTTAAAGAACCGATATCTACAAAAGGATCTCGTCTGACTGCTGAGATCTCGATTGCAGGCCGTAATATGGTTCTTCTTCCTTTTGCAGATAAAGTAAGTATCTCGCAAAAGATAACTTCGAAAGATGAAAAAAAACGACTTGAGCGTTTGGTTTATAGCATTTTACCTAAGAATTACGGCGTCATAATAAGAACTGCGGCAGAAGGAAAAAGAGCTGCTGTGCTTGATGCTGAATTGAAATCTCTTATACGTAAATGGGAAGAGTCGTGGCCTAAACTTGCAGAATCAAAATCCACAAAACTGTTGTTCACTGAAAACAGTAGGACTACTACAATTTTAAGGGACTTATTAAACGATTCATTCTCAAATATATACGTGAATGATGAATCTGTTTATAATGAAATTTGTGAATATATTTCAATGATTTCTCCTGATCAGGAGAAAATTGTAAAATATTTCAAAGGTACCGAGCCTATTTTTGACCATTTTGAAGTGTCAAGACAGATAAAGGGTTCTTTCGGTCGTGTGGTTTCCATAAAGCAAGGTGCTTATCTTGTAATTGAACACACTGAAGCTCTTCATGTAATAGATGTTAATAGCGGTATAAGAGCAAAACAAAAAGATCAGGAAGACAGTTCATTTGAGGTTAATGTAAACGCCGCGGATGAAATTGCACGCCAATTGAGGCTAAGAGATATGGGCGGTATTATTATAGTTGATTTTATTGATATGGAAAACAACGAGCATAAAGTCAAACTATATAAACATATGCTGGATCTTATGGCTAATGATAGGGCAAAGCACAATATTCTTCCTTTGACCCGGTTTGGTCTTATGCAGATAACACGCCAAAGAGTACGCCCTGTAACTGAAATTAATACTACTGAGAATTGCCCTACATGCAATGGTACAGGAAAAATAGGTCCCAGCATAATATATGATGAGGCTCTTGAACGGCAACTGGCCTATTATGTTAAAGAGAAGAAGATAAAATCATTACTCTTGAAAGTAAGCCCTATTTTTGCTTCTTACCTTAGTAGGGGTATCTTCAGTATAAAATACAAATGGGCAAAAAAATATGGTTGCTCTATAAAAATTAATGAAGTTTCTGATTTTTCGGTTCTTCAATCGCAATGGTGCACTCCTGATGGAGAAGTTCTTGATTGTTAAAAATTCCTTAGCACTGTATCCATTTTTTCTTTTATTTCTTCGTTGCAAAGATTCCCAATACTTCCTATATGAGTGTGATTCAGCCCCTCGACTGATTTTATTTTATCATCCACAGATGATTTGAATGTGTGGTTATTTACCTCAATGCCAACACTTTTATATGCTTCTCTGAAAGGCATACCTGACAATACTTTTTTATTTACCTCTTCAACTGTAAACAGATAGTCATATTTGGAGTCATTAAGAATATTCTCGTTGACCCTTATTTTATCTATCATGTATATTGTCATTTTCAGGCATCCATGCATGCAATCTAAAGCAGGGAAAAGGATATCTTTTAAAAGTTGGAAGTCCCTGTGATACCCATGAGGCATATTCGTGCAGACAATTGTTATTTCATTTGGAATATTTTGTATTCTGTTACATTTACCACGTATCAACTCCCACACATCAGGATTCTTTTTATGAGGCATTATGCTCGATCCTGTGGTAAGTTCATCCGGAAAAGAGATAAAACCGTAATTGCCACACATATATTCGCAGCAGTCGGTAGCAAATTTATTTAGAGTTGAAGCAATGGATGAAATTGCATATCCTACTGCTTTTTCAGATTTACCCCTACTAAGTTGTGCGGATATTGAATTATAGTTGAGCGTTTCAAATCCTAATAGTTTGGTTGTCATTTTTCTGTCAAGTGGAAAAGAACTTCCATATCCGGCAGCTGATCCCAAAGGGTTTTGGTTTGCAATCTTATATGATGTTAATAGAACCTGCATATCGTCGACAAGAGTTTCTGCATAAGCACCAAACCATAATCCAAATGAGGATGGCATAGCTATCTGTCCGTGGGTATATCCCGGAAGCAAAACATCTTTGTGTTTTTCACTCAATTCTTGTAGTTTATTGAAAAGATCCAATACCTCATTTTTGAGTTGTATAATCTCATCTTTCAAGTACAATTTAATATCTACAAGTACCTGGTCATTTCTGGAACGTCCGGAATGTATTTTTTTTCCAATCTCACCAACCCTCTGAGTAAGAATTTGTTCTACTTGTGAGTGTATGTCTTCAACACCTTCTTCAATAACGAATTCTCCTTTCTCAATCTCAAAAAGTATTTTATCGAGTTCCGCCTGCAGTATTTTCTCCTCTTCTACATCAAGCAGTGAGATGGAGTTTAGCATTTTAATATGTGCTTTTGATCCCAAAACATCATATTTGGCCAATCTTAAATCGAGTACTTTATCATTTCCGATTGTGAATTGTTCAACAATATCAGTAGCTGATGTGCCTTTGCTCCAAAGTGTTCCCATTACAGTTTTATGTTTTTTACAAATTTAATATAGGTTTCAATACTATGAGCTATCTCTTTAGTGTATATATATTCGTCTGCTTTATGAGACCTTGTCGACTCACCGGGTCCCATTTTTATCGCCGGAAATGTAATTCGCATCCAGTCGGAAGTGGTAGGGGAGATATAACTTTTTAGTTCTAAGGAATTAATAGTTTTTATCAATGGATGTCCCATTGGTGTTATTGATGATTTGTTTGTCAAAGAACGTGGTTTCAATTCGCTTTTCAACTCTTTTGAGAGAATCTCCATTATTTCTTTATTGTTGTATGAGTCAGTAGGACGAATATCGACGACATATTTGCAGGTGTCAGGTATTACATTGTGTTGACAGCCGGCTTCAATTTGTGTTACAGTAATTTTTATATTCCCCATTAATTTTGAGGTTTTTTCAAATTTGAAATTTCTCAAAACATCAATATCTTCAATTGCAATATAAATTGCATTTTTACCTTCGTTTATTGCTGCATGCCCGCTGATACCTCTTGAAGTCGCATCAATTACCAAAAGGCCTCTTTCAGCAATGGCTGCATTCATTTGAGTTGGTTCTCCTATGATAGCAAAATCTATCAATTTTCTCAAATCGCTTTCTATTGCCTCTATTCCGTTTTTCCCGGAGCACTCCTCTTCCGCTGTCAGAACAAGAGCAAGGTTTACAGGAAGGGATTTTAAAAGCTCTTTATCGTGTATAAAATATAGGTATGTCTGAATCATACTGACTACACTCGCTCCAGCATCATTGCTTCCCAAACCATATATTTTATCTTCATAAATTGGAGGGTCGAATGGATTAAAAGTGTATGATTCTGATGGTTTTACGGTGTCGATATGTGAGTTAAGCATCAACGTCGGCTTACTTTCATTTCTCAATGGTGAAAATGACAAAATGTTATTATTTATTCTTTCTGCGTCAGCCCCATTTTCTTTCAGATAATCATAAATGAATAAAGAGCGCTTCTCCTCCTCAAAAGAAAATGAAGGTATGGAGACAATCTTTCTCAATAATTCTGTCGCCTGCGTAATGTTATTCTCAATCTTATTCATTATTTTATTAAAGTTTGTCTGTCGTTTTCCAGATTTTTAGCATGCTTAATATATACCTCTGAAACCCCATTTTCAATTGCCGCAAAAGCATTATCAAGCTTTGGAATCATGCCTCCGAATATTTTACCTTCGTTTTGAAGTTCTATATACCTTTTATGAGTGATAAGAGGTATTATGGAATCAGGGTCTTCCTGATTGTAAAGAACTCCTTCTTTTTCAAAACAATAGATCAGTTTTGTAGAGTAATCTTTGGACATTGCAATAGCTATGCTTGATGCCATGGTATCAGCATTTGTGTTTAACAGTGAGCCGTTTTGGTCATGAGTAATTGCACAAAATACCGGACAGATTCCTCTTCCCAAAAAGTTGATAATTATGCCGTTATTGATTTTAGAAGGGTCTACGTCACCTACATATCCGAAATCAATAGGCTCCGGTGATCGTCTTGTTGCCGGTACAATATTACAGTCTGCACCTGAAAGGCCTATGGCGTTACACCCGATTTGTTGAAGTTTGGCAATAATATATTTATTTATCCAACCAGCATAAACCATTGTCACCATTTTAAGAGTTTCAAAATCGGTAATACGTTTTCCATTATACATTTTTGTCTCAATCCCCAGTTTTTTAGCCATTTCACTGGCCATAACTCCACCTCCATGAATCAAAATCTTTGGAGAAGTAATTTGATTAAATTTAATAAGGAATTGTTCTAAAGCGATTTGGTCATCAACTATGTTGCCTCCAATCTTAATAACTGTCAATTGCTTCATTATTCTATAAATCAAGTAAAATTTCTTTTAATACAACTTGAGCTGAAACAACCCTGTTGGCTGCTTCTTGTATGACTATTGAATTAGGAGATTCAATCACATCATCGGTAACAATCATATTTCTTCTTACCGGAAGGCAATGCATAAAATATGCATTATTTGTCAATGCCATTTTTTCTGAGTTGACAGTCCACGAACGATCCATATGTATTACTCTTCCGTAGTCAGGAGCAAATGCTGCCCAGTTTTTTGCATATATAAAATCAGCACCTTCAAAAGCTTTTTTCTGGTCATATTCAACTTTTGCTTTACCTACAAATTGTGGGGCAAGCTCGTATCCGTGTGGATGAGTGATTACAAATTCATAATCCATTTCATTCATCCATTCCGAAAATGAATTAGATACAGCCTGAGGAAGAGCCTTAGGATGTGGTGCCCATGTAAGTACCACTTTCGGTTTATCTTTCTTTTTGAATTCTTCAATCGTAATCAGATCCGCAAAAGATTGGAGAGGATGTCTTGTAGCTGCCTCCATACTGAAAACCGGCTTTCCTGAATATTTTATGAATTGGTTAAGGATGACTTCAGTATAATCATCGTTTTTGCTTTCAAATTTTGCAAAAGACCTTACTCCTATGACATCGCAATAGCATCCCATAACAGGAATAGCTTCAAGGATGTGTTCGGGTTTATCCCCATCCATTATAACTCCGCGTTCAGTTTCAAGCGTCCAGGCTCCCTGGTTAATGTCAAGTACTATTACATTCATACCAAGATTGAGCGCCGCTTTTTGAGTGCTTAACCTTGTACGAAGACTAGAATTGAAAAATATCATCAACAATGTTTTGTTTTGGCCAAGGGTTTGGTCTGCAAATGGATTCTCTTTTACATACTTGGCTTTACCAAGTGCATCAGGAAGAGAAATAAAGTCATGAACGTTAGTAAAATATTTCATTTTCGCTCTTTTAAAGTGTCAATTCGTTAAATGCTTTAATAAATTTATCTGCGGTTACTTTATCTACACAGAGTGGGGGTAACAGACGTATAACACCTTTACCTGCACCACCTGTGAAAATGTTTTTTTCAAACAGTAGCTTGTCACGGAGATCGTAAAATTCCTCGTATAATTCTATTCCTATCATTAACCCTCTTCCTCTTATCTCTTTAATAGCTTTGTTTCCCTTAAGTTTTGAAGTAAAATATTCTCCCATTACTTTTGCATTCTCAATAAGATTTTCGTCTTCAATTACTTTTAGTACGGCAATTGCAGCCGTACAAGCAAGATGGTTTCCACCGAATGTTGTTCCTAACATACCATAAATAGCTTCAAATTTAGGGGAAATAATGACTCCTCCAATAGGGAATCCGTTAGCCATTCCTTTTGCAGTAGTTATGATATCCGCTTTTATGCCTGCATACTGATGTGCGAAAAATTTTCCTGTTCTTCCATATCCTGATTGTACTTCATCCAAAATGAGAATTACACCATATTTATCACATATTTTTCTCAATAATTTCAGGAAATCTAATTCCGGTTCATGTATTCCGGAAACACCTTGAATCCCTTCAATGATTACTGCTGCATATTCTCCGCCTTGAATCTCTTTTGTGACAGCATTTATATCATTCAAAGGTACGAATGTGATATTGTCGGTTTTATTGAAAGGAGCTTGAATTTTTGGATTATCTGTAACAGCAACCGCTCCTGATGTCCTACCGTGAAATGCTTTTCCGAATGCAAGTATCTTAGCTTTTTCGGTATGGAAAGAGGCAAGTTTTATCGCATTTTCATTAGCTTCTGCACCGGAATTACAAAGGAATAGAGAGTAATCTGTATAACCGCTTACCTCTCCGAGTTTTTTTGCAAGATCACTCTGTAAAGAGTTTTGAACGGCATTAGAGTAGAATCCTAATTTGTCTAACTGATCTTTCATCATCTTGCAGTAAGTAGGGTGACAATGTCCTATAGAAATAACAGCATGCCCTCCATATAAATCAATATATTCCTTCCCATCCTTACTCCAGATTGAGCATCCTTTTGCCTTTACAGGTTCTATGGGCCACAGTTGATATACGTTAAATAAATTCATCATTTTCAATTGTTATTTTAAAATGCGGTGGGTTTAAGTTTCAAACCCATATTTTCTTCCAATCCGAACATAAGGTTCATATTCTGAACGGCTTGGCCTGAAGCACCTTTTATCAGATTGTCAATTATTGTAGTAATATGAATGTATCCATTGTGAGACTCAATATGGATAAGGCATTTATTTGTATTTATGACCTCTTTCAAACTTATTGGTTCCTCAGAAATGTGAACAAAAGGAGAAGTGGAATAGTATTCTTTATACATTTCTTCAATCTTTTCTGCTGTATAATCACATTTAGTGTATATGCTGGTAAAGATTCCTCTTGTAAAATCTCCTCTCATTGGAACAAAGTTTATTTGAGGTGATTCTCCGGAAACTGCAAATACTGTTTTATTTATTTCATCCAGATGCTGATGGGTGAACGGTTTGTAAACAGAAAAGTTTGATGTCCGGTAGCTGAATTGTCCCGTTTCTGTCAATTTTTTTCCGGCTCCTGTTGACCCTGTTACGGCATGTACGTGTATATCATCTTTAATCATACCGTTTGCACAAAGTGGAATAATACCTAATTGTATTGCAGTTGCAAAACAGCCCGGATTGGCAACACTGGAGGACTTTTCAATCTCCTTATGGTTAAGTTCACATAATCCGTAAATATACTCTCTCTCTTTATAATTACTGGATAACCTGAAATCATTGCCTAAATCAATAATTTTACATTTTTTATTAATGATGTGGCTATCAATAAATTCTCTTGACAGTCCATGTCCGAGGCATAAAAAGAGAACATCCGGATTTATCAGTTTATCAGTAAACTTTATATCTGTTTCTCCAAATAAGTCTCTGTGTACCGTAGAAATGGCTGTTCCAACACTAGAAGTGCTTATAATAGAAGAAATTTCTATTTCAGGGTGATTGATAAGAATCCTTATCAACTCTCCTGCCGTATAACCTGTTCCTCCTGCTATTGCTGCTCTAATTTTAGTCATTATTTTTCTCCTTTCTCATCATGAAGGGAATAGTAAATTTTCAATGGATTTGCCAATACTTTTGTGAATCCTATAACATCTTGACCAGTAAAAGATTTATTTGCTTCACCATATTCTCCGAATTTTGAACTCATAAGGTCATATTTGCTCTCACATCCCAATACTGAGAAGGTATATGGTTGTAATCTCACTTGAACGCTTCCCGTTACAGATTTTTGGCTATCATCGAGGAATGATTCAATATTACGCATAAGCGGATCAAGATATTGTGCTTCGTGCATAAGCTGTCCGTACCAATTACCAAGTTGTTCTTTCCAGTATAACTGTCCTTTTGTCAATACATGTTTTTCCAAAAGGTGATGTGCTTTAATAAGAATAAGAGGAGCGGCTGCCTCAAAGGCTACCCGACCTTTAATTCCTATAATTGTATCTCCTACATGAATATCTCTTCCAATGCCATATGGGGTGGCAATCTCTTTCAATTTATAAATTACTTTGACAGGAGACATTTTTTCTCCATTGACAGATACTGCTTCACCTTTTTTAAAGCCAATAGTGACAATCTCTGAACCGCTCTTTTCAATCTGAGAAGGATATGCTTCTTCAGGAAGATATCCCGATGATGAGAGGGTTTCTACTCCGCCTATGCTTGTTCCCCAAATACCCTGATTTATTGAATACTTTGATTTCTCCCATGAAAAATTGAATCCATGTTTCTGAAGATAGGCAATCTCATCTTTTCTGCTTATTTGTAAGTCTCTTATCGGTGCTATGATTTTAACTTCCGGGGCCATAATGTCGAAGACTATGTCAAAACGTACCTGATCATTTCCGGCTCCGGTACTGCCATGAGCAACATATTCTGCACCAATTTTTTGTACATGTTTTAAAACTTCCATAGATTGAAATACTCTTTCAGAACTAACTGAGAGTGGGTAAGTGGAGTTTTTTAATATATTTCCAAAAATGAGATATTTAATACCTTTTTCGTAAAAGGTTTCAACTGCATCAATAGTAGTGTGAGATGATGCACCCAAATTAAGTGCACGCTCCTCAATCTTCTTGACTTCATCTTTAGAAAAGCCACCGGTATTTACCATAATGGTATGTACTTCGAGGTTTTTTTCGTTTTTAAGATATGGAACGCAAAATGAGGTATCAAGGCCTCCGCTGAATGCAAGTACTACTTTGTTGTTCATGATTTTTGACGATGTAATGGGTTAATTTTATTTAGTTTATGAAATGGATAAAATAGGGTTCTACCCATTGCAGATAACTTATTTTTATTATTTTTGTTTTGCGGTAAATAGTCTTTAGCTGTAGATGGATCATATAGAAGTCCTGTGCATAAACACATTTTAAAGTTATTTCTTTGAAGAATATCATAATTGCGACATCCTTTGCACCCATCCCAAAATTCCTCATCATCTGTTAGTTCAGAGAAAGGTACAGGTCTGAATCCAAGCCCGGAATTGATTTTCATAACAGCCAGTCCGGTTGTTATACTAAATATTTTTGCCTCAGGATAAAGTTTTCTAGACAATTCAAAGACTTCATGTTTTATTTTTTTTGCCAAACCGGTTTGTCTGTAGTCATGGGCTACTATTAACCCGGAATTGGCAACAAACTGTTTATGCCCCCATGTCTCAATATACGCAAAACCAGCCAACTTTCCATCAGAAGTTATTGCAATTACGGCTTTTCCGGCTTTCATTTTTGATGAGATGTACTCAGGAGTTCTCTTTGCAATTCCGGTTCCTCTTTCTTGCGCAGAAACATAAACGAGCTCACAAATTTGCTCGGAATATACTGTGTGGCTTTCATTTGCCACGCAAACATTAATATTCATTTTTTGATTATAAAAAAAGTTAAGTACAAATTAATTGATAGCCTTTCGGCATAATAATATTGGAATACGTTTTTTTGATGAAAGGAATTAACTTCCTAAAGATAAGGAACCTATAAGGACACAGAAATCCTCATAGGCTTAGCGTCGGACGCGCCAAGGTGTTTGAAAAAAGAGTTGTATGTAACTTTTGTTTCCCATATTCAGCCGCAAAGATATAATCTTTTTTAAAAATTTATTATCTTTACAAATATTTTTTCAAAAAAAAGTGAAAAAGAGATCAAAAAAAGGGGCATTACCTCCTGATTTTCTGAAACAGCAGAAAAAATCGCTTGTAAGAAAATATCGAAAGACGATCCTTTTTAATGAAAAGGAAATATTTGCTATTGAGCAATATTGCTCTAGATTTAATATCAAATCAAAATCTGCCTTTTTCAGAGAAGCAATTATTTCTCATATCCTCAATCAGATGGACGACAATTATCCAAAGTTGTTCTAATACTTTTATCTACGTATTTTATATGATATACCTTTAATCTAAGATTTTGTATGTTCTTATATATATATGAATAGTATATATGACGAGATACTCATAGTCTCTTCTTTTTTATATAAACGATAGGTACATTAACTGAAATAAATAATTATTAAATATGAAAAAAACACTTTTTACATTAATTTTTGGACTTTTTATGCTATTAGTTAGCAACGAGTTGTCTGCTCAAACCATTATTAAGGATTCTATTGCTCCAGATGGTACAAGGATAGTACAGTATAAACCTAAAGGGGTATGTGCCGTAAATATTGAAATACACACCTTCAAAAAACATATTAAATATGTTCATTATACCAGAGGTTGTGATGGAAATCAACAAGGAATAGCCACATTGGTTATGGATATGAAAGTCAAAGATGCCATCAACAAATTGGAAGGGATTAAATGCGGTAATAAACCTACATCATGTCCTGATCAACTTGCAACTGCATTGAAGATGATGCAGGAAAAGGAGAAGTAATCATTATTATTCTCTATTAAAATATATTTCCAGTATTATTTGATAAAAATAGTTTCTTATGGTATATTTTCAAAGTCCTGATATATAGGGGAGTATAAAGAGGGGTAAAAGAGGGGGTAAAAAAAGGATAAAAAAAGGATAAATAATTTTTGGTTTGTCAAAAAAGTGCTTACATTTGCAATCCCCTTCGGAGACGAAAAGAGGGAAGTTCATTGAAAGATTGGAAGACAAAGTACAAGCAAGTACCAAATTTAACACAAATAAATTTAGATTAGAGTAGAGCGTTAATTTCAAAAAAGGAATAAACAAGTTTCGTGTCGAGAGACAAGGGAC
>Ga0265297_10003512_pt1 | contig 28097 bp, 29 predicted proteins | sample Munlanlwell13791_FD_192502 | JGI IMG/M metagenome (GOLD analysis project Ga0265297, IMG submission 192502) | Leachate microbial communities from a municipal landfill in Southern Ontario, Canada - Leachate well 137-91 | ecosystem: Engineered > Solid waste > Landfill > Unclassified | place...
CTAAAGCCCAAATAGCGGAATTCCTGTCTTTGAAGTTCTGCCTGTCGTCACTTAAAAGATTGACTAAAGATTCCACGCAATCACCGTTATATTCTTTTTTTGCCTCATAGCACACTCTCTTTACGTCATAACCAATCCAAACGCCACCAATGATAAAAAATAAAACAAAAATGCTTGCACCAATGGTAAAAAGATAAAAAAATTTTGCTTTAATATTTTTAATTTTCATGAGTTTCTCCTTCCAAAAAAATATCTTCTACTTTGACCTTAAAAAGTCTAGAAATTTTAAAAGCCAAACCAAGCGAAGGCAGATATTTGTCACTTTCAATGGCAATGACAGTTTGGCGACTTACTCCAATTTTATCTGCTAACTGCTCCTGAGTTAAATCCCTCATGGCGCGATAAATTTTTAACTTATTCTTCATCGCCACCTCCTCCAAACTTTCTGCTTAAAAAATGATAAGAAATCGCATAAATAGCAATTAAAAACAAAGTTAGGTAAGCAAAAACCATTCCCAAAGATTCTAAATAGACAAACTCACCTCTGGCAAAAACCTCTAAACCACTATATGAAGGAAATAGTAATAAAAAAGAACCAATGCCTATAGTAGGAGCAAAAATGGCGTAAGTCATTTGAGCGGCTTTTTCACGCATGGTGACCTCGCGCTCATCAATTCTAATATTGGCTTTGGATCTAACAAAAGCCATAAAAATCATTCCTGTCAAAACTCCAGCGATCGCTAAAACGTAGCTATCGCTAAACACTGCACCAGAAACGATAGCGGAAACAAAAAAAGCGACTACTACTCGAAATTGTTTATATTTTTTTCTATTCATAACAAGACTAATGTAACAAATCTTTTACATTATGTCAAGTATTTCTTACTTTGAAGAAAGCTACATTTGCAAATAAGTGAGGAGTTTAAACATAAGTATGGCTGGCCAAAAAATCGCCTTCCCAATACCCATAATTACTGCAACAAAACTGGAAGCACCTTGCAAAAAGTAAAATAAAGCACCCACCACTCCTAGACCATAAATAGCATTTGAGCTACTGCAGTGATCATGACGACCCCTAGAAAAAACCTTATCTTCACAACACTGGGATGATTCATATTCTTTTTTCATATTTTTATATTATAACTTAGAAGTTTGCACTCTAGCAATAATCTCCGACAAATCTCTGCCATCTTTTTCTCCTAACTCACTAGGAGAATTGCCATTGATGCCATATCCAGCTACCCAGAGATCTGGACAATCTTTGATAGCAACAAAACTGGGAGTAAAACTAGAACAGATTTTTTGCAACAAAACTGTTGCAAAAACTGACGCGCCGCTAACTATTACTTCAATTTGTTCGACTGTTTTTTTCATGGTATCTCCAGAATCCACCATGTCATCGACTACAAAAACAATTTCGTCACCAGATAGTTTAATCTTGTCTAGACCACTCACTTCGAGATTGCTCTGTTCGCCCGGTTTGCCTTTATAGCTACTGGCGCTAATAGATTCTATTCGCACATTAATACCTTTATTGATCAAGCCCAATCTAAGATCCTCAGCGAAAACTCTGGCGCTCTCTAAAATCTGAATCAAAACGACTGGCTTTTCAACCACTCCATTAATTTGTGATATTTTTTCTACCAAATTAGTAGTTGCTTCTGCAATTTTTTCTTGTGGATATAGAACTTCCCAACCTTCTGGATATTCTCGCGACATAAGTTCTCTCTTGTCAAAAAACAATTAATCTCTTTTGATATACAGTGATATATATCAAATTTTTGTTGTAAATACCACAGCAATTTTTATTCTTTAGCTTTTTCGACCAGAAGATTTTTGAATGAAAACATTGCAGTGACACCTAGGATGGTAGTCGCTATGAGATATGGAGCTCGAAGACCGATTTGACTGTAAATAAAAGTGCCAATGACTGGTCCAACGATGCGCGCAACACTACCGATAGATTGACTAACACCCATAATATTCCCTTGTTCATCTTCTGGAGTCTTTTTCGAAATAAGTCCAGAAAGTAATGGACCGGAAATACTGTTTCCAAATGCTAATAAAGTCACAGCAATAAAAAGTAAATATAGATTATTACTAATAGCTATCAAACCAAGAGCAATTGCCATTGAAATGATGGAACCAATGATAGCTACTCTTTCTTTAACTAATTTTAAAATTCTTTTTAGCAAAAACATCTGCATTACTACGCCAACTAATCCTAGATAGGCAAAAATATAGCCATTGTCCTTAGCTGTGAGATGAAGAGTGTGTTCTGAAAAAAGAGCAAAAGTGCCCTGCATCAAGGAAAAAGCAAACATCATCATAAAAGAAATTGTGAGAAATAACCCAACCTCTGGATGAGCTAATGCGTCTCGAAAATCTCTAATACTAAAAAGCTTTTTTCTTTTTTTAACAATTTTTTGAATGAAATTATCTTTTTTTATTGATTCTGGTAAAAAGAAAAATGTCAGCATAGTAGCTATTAAAGCAACTGCACCTGCCACTAAAGCAGGAACCCCATATCCATAAACTGAAAGCAAACCACCTACAGCTGGACCAAGAATCATTCCTAGACTGAGACCTGCCATCATAATTCCCATACCCTCAGTTCTTTTTTCTTTACTAGTGATATCGGCAATATAAGCTTGAGCAGTAGAAATGTTTCCACCAGAAGCGCCATCGATAATACGAGCAATAAATAAAAGAGGAATCGAATTGGCAAAACCCATGATGATAAAAGACAAAGCTGTACCACCAATAGAAAATAAAAGAATTGGTCGTCTACCAAACTTAGCTGAAATACAGAATAAGTAGCTGTCAATAAACCAATGGTAATAGGGCCTGCTCCAAAACTTTCCACATAAAAAGGCAGCAAAGGCAAAACAATGCCAAAACCCAACATGTTAATGAAGATAATTAAAAAAATAATCCACATTCTTTTATCTTTCATATTTATCCTTAAGTTAAGCATTGAATTATGATTTTGCTGTATGAAGTGAAGTAAATATGTTAGTACATTAGAGATGATAAATCAACGGAAATACTTTTCATCCTAAAAGTATTCACTATACTTATCTTATGGAATACAAAACTTCACAAATTGAAATCACCCGTAGAAAAAGAGCATATCTGACACTTTCAACTAGTTTAATGCTTGGCTTATTTTTATCTTCCTTAATATTTAATTATTCTGTTGGTATTGGCAGATATTTGCTAGTTGCAACCTCAATTTTTTTGCTGGGAGCTTTTTCTTTTAGCTTTTTAAGGAAGCTAACTAAAACGACAATCAATCTATCCAGCCAAACACTGGAAAGAGTAACTAATAAAGTTTCTGAGAAATATTTATTAAATGAAATTGAGAAAATTAAAATTAAATGGACAGCCAACAATGCTATTCGCGAAATCTATATTTATCTTAACAATGGAAAAAGTATTTTTATCAGTGCTTTGGATAATTTTGAAGCATTCAAAAAAGATTTATTAGACAAACTCGATAAAAATATCACCATAAAGGAAATGCACGAGCCTTTAGATTTTGATCATCCACTGTTTTATTCACTTCTCGGTTTACCTATTAGCACTATTGGCGTCTTAGCTGTGAAATTAATTCCGTATTTAAATTACCAACATATAAAATTTTTGGAGACGGTGTTCTCCATTTATTTACTGGCTCTTGGGATTTATTTCATCGCTATGAAACCGCTCTCAAAAAGATATGGAGACAAAACAGTAATTGCAGATTATCTGATTGGACTTGCGATGATTGGTTTGGGAATAGTGTTAATGACTATATAAAAAAACCACTGGATAAAAAACATTCCCAGCTCTAGTAAAAAAAATTCTTTCAGCGACATGTCTATCATGCCAAACCTCATAAATTTTCATTTCTTTTGATGGAGAAAGGCTTTGATAGTAAGAATCATCAGACATGTCTTGTACATTACTTCCTTTTAAGTATTCATGAAGCTCGTCATTGTCCATACATTTTCCAACTTCCATAATAAATTTAAGAATTTTTCTTACTTCACCTGCTTTAAGAAATTTTTTAATTTCACATTTACTGTCTTTGTAGTATTGAAAATCAATAACAATGCTCGCACTTTCGGCAACACTAGCTCCAAAAGGGACATATTTATTTTTCATAACACGCTAAGTTAGTTCGCTAAAAGGAAAATTTTTATTAGAATCCTCAAGTTTCTTCTTAAGTTTTGAATAATATTCAAAAATATTTGAATTGCTAATTTCTGCATCGCCAAATTCGTTCTGGTCAAGCATACTTCTAGCCTCTTGCCAAGGAGACTCACTGTGCGTGAGAGCTTCTAACGCATTTGCATCTAATTTACCGTAAACATCCCATACCTCATCCAGAAGTTGCTTAACATTTGGCTCGAAATTGTTTTCATCTCCTAGTTTAGAATCAATTTCATGAAACCCAAACTGTTTATATGCGTGATAAACAGATGAAACAACTGGTCCATGAATCCATGCATCAATTTTTTCATCAAATAAACTCTTAGATCCTTTTGAAGCAACAAGATACCAAGCTTGTGCATAATAAACCAGCTTTTGTAATTTTTTATTAGTAATTGGTTTTTTTTCTTCGGCTGATTTCCATATGAAATATTTTGCAATATCTAATGCCTCATATTTAACAGGTGAAGATTTTTTTATATTTTTCATTAATGCTCCGTTCTCACGAATGTCTTACTTCTAAAGTATAACCTATTTATTAAAAACTCAGACTCAAGACTATGTCTGAGTTTATCACTTGATATGTCATCGTACAAGAAGACCAAGAGCATCATTATGGATCCTTGGATATCAATAGTTATTTCTCTCGTTCTAAACCGCGCGAAAAAAAGGGCTTTGTTAAACTTTGTACTTCAGAACCGAACATCAGATGACAAAAAAGTGCGATACTAATTTGAGTTTCCATTTAATGTGGTGCTTAAATATGCACTGAGTTCAAATTGACTCGCACAACTGGAAGAGGTCTGGCAATGATTTGTTATGAATAGATATGGTTTTAATCAATCTTTTGCACAGTGATAAACAAAGTTTATTTCTATAAAATGGTTTTATATGAATGAGTCTTTTTTACTTAAAACCTGCAAGTTGTTACTCATTGCTAATATAACTTTCTGGGTGTTTATAGCCTTCTATTTTTCTTTCTCTAAGTTTGGTGAAAACGCACACTGGATAATCAAAGCACTTTTATTTATGGAATCAATTTTGTACTTTATTAGCTACATTGGATTAGTCAAAAATGTAAAAATAATCTATTTATTTGCAGTTATACTTGCTTTTGGAAATACTATTTTATCTATAACTGACCAAATTGATCTATCAGACATTGTTTCTCTAATTTTAAGTGGACTAACTTTTATCAGTCTGCTATCTATTTGGAAATACACCTTTAATAAAAAGGAGTTCTAACATACTAATGTGGTTGCTCGATGCTCACGGTCATAGAGGAGATTAGGGAGTGTTTTGTTTAGTAAATTACTTGTATCGTTTTTTATCTAGGCTACAAACTTTTTCCTGCAATTCATCAAGGCTTTTTAATATTCGCTCTATCTGTTCATTGTTTAGGTCAGAACCGTATTTAATAATAAAACGTTGTATTCTAGCAATTGCTTCTATTGTCTTTTGAACTGTTATTTCTAATTTTGTGGTTATATTATCACTTTTAGTTTTCATAAAATGATTATACCAAAAGTTCTAGCCTCCATTTATGGGTAAATAGTTATTAGGATGTCTTACTTGAAAAAAATTAAATGATCCTTTTACTGAACTCGTTAAGGAACAGATATAAAACAAGATTATTAACTTTTACCAAGTTTGAAGTGGAAGTTTAATAAGCTTTTTTTACGCCGTTTTCTAGTGCTTTTTCAGCATTGTCTTTAGACATCATTGCACAAACAGTTGTTCCACACTTCTCGTGCTTCCCTTTGGCCATAAAGCCACCCTTTTCAGTTTTGTGAATCTCTGGTGCTGACAATTCAACGCCTTTTTCCTTACATTTAACACAGTATCCTGTAATCATATCTACCTTCCTTTAATTATTAATTATCTGCATTCATTGTAGCGCCTTTTTAGGATTCTCCATACCCTAAAGTTAAAAAACATATATTAGTTGAATATAAATTGATGTATATGATTAAATTGAAAGCTCCCCTTGTGGGGCTGTATCCGAACTATTATTTAGTAAAGAGGGCTGTATTCAAACAACCACTGATCAAATGAAAACCATTCAACTTCAATTCCTAATGGATCTAGCTCCTTTTTAACTTTATCAACTTTGTCTTTAGTATTTTTTGTTAAATCCTTTTTTCTATCCATCGAACAAAAAACAACTTTATCGGGTCTTATCGCTTTTGAAATTTCTATCATCTTATCGCAATCCTTTGGATTAAGTAATTTTTGATTAGCTTTTACCTCTCCAATAACAAATTGGCCATCAATGATGCAACAAATGTCTAGGTCCGTGAGTCTTTTCTTCTTCTTATAAATATCAATTGGTGGAACAAAATCAAAAAAATTGCTAGCCTCTCTATGCAATGCTCCTAAAGCTAAAATAGCTGGAACTACTCCTTTGGCTCGAATGCCTTTTTCAATAAGACTGTTTAATCTATATTTCGTACTTATTTCAGGTGGGAATGGGTATTCATATCCACAACCACGACATTCAACATATTGGTTAATATCATTTAGAATTCGCCATTCATTATTAAGACAAGAAGGACATCGTAGCTCATAACCTATTTGAACTACTCCTGAGTCAGTCAATCTACTTAAAGCTTTTATAGCATTTTCTTTGGAGTATTTATGCTGATTATTTGGATTTCTTGTATTAAATTCTTTTAATCCTCTTTTTAAAATCTTCTCTAATTGCTTAAAATCAGAGGCCTTCGGTTGAGCATCACTATAAACTTTAGCTGTTTTAAGAACTTCATTAGAAAGCCAATCAATAAACTCACCATTAGTTAGATTACTTGGATCAGCGGCAACAGAAGGTATCTTTTTGGCAAACCTACTCTTAATATCATTGAGACGTTTTGATTCTTTGTCCTCTGAGACATTTGCCATAAGTTCAAAAAACTCACGCCAATGTCTATCTTCAAGTACTTGGTAGGCCCCCTTCATGCTTCCAAAAACTTCAAGAAACCCATAGATGTGTTTTCCATCTCGCGATATGTCTGGCTGATACTCGTATGATTTTGTATGCTTGGCACGCAAATCGTTAGTAAAGTAATGCTTTGAAACATTCATTATTATGGAGGCAAAAATTGACCAACTTTTTGGGAGAGTTATAGTCAGTTCTTGTTGATCACCATTGAATTGATTGGACCTTGAAGCCAATACACTGGGCAAGCCATTGCTCGTTATCCTAGTGGGGCCTTTTATAATCGCATGAGTAACGCTATTGTTCCTTGGTAGTTGCAACCAAGTTTCCAAATTCACAGTAACCACTTTCTTCTCTGGAAGTTGAATATAAAAATCATTCATCCAATACTCACCACCCATGACTCCTTCTGTAACATCAGGGGGATTTAAAATTACTCTCTCTTCTTGACCAGAAGCTCGAATGTGATCCATATTTTGCTTCATTCGGCTGAAAGAAAAATAGTCACTCAGATCAGGATATGCCTGCACATTTGAAACGATCACCTTCTTGAAATTGTATGTGTCCTTGGTTAGCTTATCTGCAACTGCTTCCAACTTTTTCTTTTTGACACTTTTAGATTGAAATATTATGTTTTTATGTCCTGTGCCATACGGATCAGATCTGCCTTTAATCAATTTTTTCAATGCCTCCTCTAGTTCTGAATCATTACAAATAGACTCTGGGATCCAAAGCTGCCTCAGATAAGTTCTTGTCCAGTGTTGTAGATTGATGGGATTGTTCCAAAAATCAATTAAGTCTAGTGGGGAATCGCCAACAAATAGATAAAAATTATTCTTATCATCAATCTCTCTATCTTGGCTTACACTGTCACCAATAGAACAAAGCTGTATGGGAAAAACATATGTTTTGAAATCATTAAAACTTGATATGGCTTCAATAAATGATTGCTTATCAGTTATTTTTAGTTCAACTCTTTTTTGGTACGTCCTCAAAGGCTGATTGATTCCTTCCAATAAATCTAAAGTACCAAAATTTCTTTGAATGAATGTTTTGATTTGATCATCCGAACAATCCTTAGTATCGAAAAGCACAATGTGGGAGTCATAACTGTTTCCAGCGATTCTGATGTTTTCAATAGTTGGAAGGATACTAACTCCATCATGTTCCATTCGAGGAGAAAAGCGATTATGATTCTCTGCGGAAGAAACCTGTAGCGGTGTGGCCTTCCTATCAAGATCTAGTAACGTATCTTTTGAAGCATTAATTGATAACTTAACAAAATCAGGGTCGTAAGCTCTGACGAATCTCCACTGATCATCAGACAATTTATTTGCGTTAGCAATTAGTATCTGATTGTATCTGCCACCCCATTTCCGCGAGTTATAGGAAATTATTGCATCAATGTTATCGAAAGTAGCTTTTGTTTTATTAAAAACATAGAGCTGACGAATAGGCCGTTTATCAATATATATGCTATATGAGTTGTTTTTCTCTTCCATAAGAAATTACCTCAAACGCTGCATAACATAATCAGCGATTTGAGTCGTTATTTCTTCAATCGGCTGTTGACCGTCTATAATAATGTGTTCTTTACTCAATCCTTTAATGGTTTTGACCATAGTCCGATCCACTTTGTCCAGAAATTCTAGTTCATTAGCAGACAAGGGTTCTTCACCTCTTTGCACAACTCTTCGCATCATTTCATCGTGTGATATGCGAATTAGTACAGTAAGATCTGGGATAACCAAACAATGCCTAGTAATGGATTGGGCCCAAGAAATGGCTTTACGTTCTCCAAACTGTGGAGATCTTTCACCCACGCGTACTGCCTGATAACCAACAAACGAAGATGCTCCTCTGTCAGTAACAGCAACACCACCATTTTGAACAGCAGGATAGATCGCAGTTTCGTAGTTATAGACCATATCAGACAATAAATGTAATGTATCTGCTAGAGGAGATGTTTTTTCATCATTAAGAGCATAAAAACGCTTTTCGTTTAGAATTCTCAAGATAGTTTGTCCAACAGGAGCATTTGAAAACTCTTTTAACTCTACAACTGGTTGCACATTCCGATCTCGCAGGTCACCAGCAACTCTGGGTACTTGGGTTGACTTTCCAACTGCATCTATTCCATCAATTGCTAACCACAATCCTTCTTTTTTTTTCATATTTATCCTTCGAGCAGATCTTTGTAGTTATTTACTATCTTTTCAATTGCAACGGCGTATGCTTCAACAAGTGCAAAATCTTCACTTCTTATCCATACAGGAAATTTAATTGCATTTTCAAAGTATTTTTCTGCTTTTGGAAAATCGCCCTCTTTATAACTAAATACGCCTTCATACTCTGGGAATAAACCTTCTGGGCGTTGAAATAACGGCAACAAGTTTAGAGGGCAAGTAGAACCTGGAATATCAGCTTCAAAACACCCCTCTGCCTGCAAAGCTTCAAAGAATTTTTCAACGGATAACCCTTCTAACTCTTCGGGTATAAATCTAATCACAAACGCATACCATGCGGCATCTTCTCCTGCTTTTAATTCGGGGACTCTAATACCTCTTAATTTTCCAAGTCTATCAATTAGATATTTGGCAAATTCAGTTTTTTGTTCTGTCCACTCCTTGAGATGCTTTAATTGTTGGTTTGCCATTGCAACAGCCAATGGATGAGACCGTAATTTCAACCCCATTCCTGTTACTGCGTATTCAAAGTATTCGCTACTTTTATCGATTTCCTGTCTACATCGCTTATTATAGTGACCAAGTAAAAGTCCTCTGTTGTAAAAATCTTCATTATTTGTTAGTAGAATTCCACCTTCCCCACCAGTGATAATCTTTTGACCTTGCAAACTCCACGCTGCCATGTCACCCCAAGCACCTAGTGGGATATCTTGGTATTTACCTCCGTGTGCATGAGAACAGTCTTCAAGTAATAATATATCGTGCTTCTCACAGATTTGTTTAATTCTATCCATTTCGCAAGCTCGACCCCACATGTGAGTAACAATAACAGCCTTTGTTTTATCAGTAATCAATTTTTCAATATCATCGGGATCAACATTTCCGTTTTCTGGATCAGCATCACACAAAACAGGAGTCGCTCCAGTTTGCAACAATGGAGTAACAGTTGCAAAAAAAGTGTATGCAGGACAGATAACTTCGTCTCCTTTATGAACGTCTACAGCTACAAACATTGAGTGTAGTGCAGCAGTACCCGAGCTAGTCAGCAATCCAAACTTTCGATTATGTAGTGAGGCGAAACGATCCTCAAATTCTTTTATGATTCCAGAATGATCATAAATTGAGATATCAGTATGCAGCTGTTTGACTACAGCCGCTTCTGTTTCCTCCGTGATAATTGGCCAAACGTAATGAGGTTTGGGAATATCAACTGCCTGAGGACCTCCTAGAATAGCTAAACTTGATTTCATATTTTCTCCAGTATTTTATGTGGGTTCATATAAGATTTACTTTCTATTGCTTGGTATGCGGCATCAATAAATGCCATATTGTTGAGGTGGTTTTCAGAAGCCAATACTGATTCTTTTTTTTGAGATAAGACTTCAAAAAAATGCTGAACTGGTGTTATTGCTTGTGAGGCATTAACTTTTTGTAACTCTTTTCCAGAGTTATCAGTCAAAAGCACCTCTTGCTTTGAGATAGTCAAAACCCCACTATCACCAGTTATTTTTAAAAATTCATTCTTAGGACCACTAAAGCGAGAGAAAGTTAAGTAACCTGCAATCTTATTGGTATATCCAATAAGCAGTGTTGCAGTATCTTCGGCATCATAATCTTCTCTTGGAAGAGCATTTGCAGTAGCTAGTCCTGCTACTGAGTCAGGTAATCCTAAGTATAAATTCAAAATATCTATCAAGTGATAACCCATGTCAATAATACAACCACCTCCTGCCAACTTTTTTTGCCCTCGCCACCCTTCATGGGGATTATTGACATAGATATGATAAACACCTTCAACTAAAAAAGGTTTTCCTATTTGAGGGAGCAATTCAAGCCCATCGATATAGTGCTGTTTGAGTCTTCGTTGTGCATTTATAAGTAATGGAACAGTATGTTCTTTTGCTAATTTATCTAATTGTTTAGCTTCATCATAGTTCATCCCAAAAGGCTTTTCTTTTAGAACCGCTATGCCAGACTTTAGTAATTTTTCTGTAATCTCATAATGAGTGAAATGCGGTGTAGAAACCAAAGCAGCCTCAACAGAATTAGAATCTAATAATTCATCAAGTGAAGAAAAATATGGTTCAACATTAACTTGATTTGGATCAACGATACCTACTAACTCAAAATTCTGATTGTTCACTATTTCTTGATAGTGATCTTCTCTAGTCTGTCCACCAAAGCCAATGATTGCTATTTTTATCTTGCTCATCGTAAATCTTCTATTAACTGTTTAATGCTATTTCTCATTTCATTTGTTATGGGATATTTGTCTAAGTCAGCTTCACTAATCCACTCAAATGAGTCGTGTTCAGAAGGCTCTAATTTTACCTCTCCTTCAAGGGTATCAACTAAAAAATTGAATTGCCTCACTTTGTTTGAGGAAGTTTCGTAATCTAAACCTCGATGCATGGATAGAATTGCAAGCACTCTAAGACCCGTTTCTTCGAGTGTTTCTCGCTTAACACTATCTTCAATAGATTCTCCTTCATCTACGCCACCGCCTGGCAACTCATAATTTCCTCCCAAGTAATCATCGGGGACTCTTCGTACGATTAAAACACGCCCATCTTTCGCTACAGCAACTCCTACAACTAACTTGGTAATACCATCTTTTTCCGCTTTGGATCTTAGCTCTGATTCTGGAATTTGAAATTGTTCTTTGCCCATATAATCCTTATAATAGTTACTCGATATAACTTTTAGGATTTTATCAAATTTATCCATATAAAGAAAGTTGAATTATGCAGAAATTATCTGATGAACAGCAACAAATTATTGAAAAAATTAAACAGCATTTAAAAAAACAATTTCTGAAATGGTTCACTACTAAAATCATGATTAAAGACAAGAAAATTGTTGATATTGCCTATACACCAGGCTTTCAAGCCATGGTTGATAGAGACATCGTTCGGATAAGCGAAACGTGGCTCCCCGACTAGGACTCGAACCTAGAACCTTGAAGTTAACAGCTTCCTGCTCTGCCATTGAGCTATCGGGGATTGTTCACTTGTTAAAACAGCAGTGATTTTATCAATTAATTGGACAAAATACCAGAGCTAAGAAACTCTCTTAATCTCTCCCACCACTGCCATGTGATCACTGGTATTTGCGACCACTTTCACATTGCGAGTCAAATAATGAGGACTGGTAAAAAGAGTATCAATCACCAAACGAATATCTTTACCAGATTTGTGTAAATTCTTGTCGATGGTGGTGTAAATTTCTTGAGGAATATTGTCGGTGTAGGTTTTAGCTAAATCAGCCCAAATTTCTCCGCCACGAGGTGTGTTGAAATCACCACATAAAATGAGTTTATCGTATTTCGCTAAAAAGCTTTTAAGCGACAAATAATCTTTTTTCTGCACATCAATTACATCACCATCACTAGACCAAGTAAAATGCACTGTGGCTACTTGGAAATCTTGATTATTGACTCTAGCTTTAACTGCCAAGACCACTCGATCAATTAAATTTGGGGTGTCATTTTCAAAAACATTTAACACCCCATTTTTATGACCAAAATAATAAAAAGCCTCGTGCTTAATAATTTCCTTAGCAAAAATGGCCACACCCCAGCGACCCCGCATTGGCAAATGAATGTTTGCTTTGGTGATATCTGCTTGTGGATAAAAAACACAATTTTTCAAGCCAGTAATTTGCTTAATGGTTTCCAGATCACACTCAAAAACTTCTTGCAAAGCCAAGACATCTGGTTTTTCTGTCTGAAAAAATGGAAAAAGACGCGAAAAGTGTTTATCACCCTCAATGTTACAGGAAATTAATTTCATCTTTAAATTGTCCCACTCTCTAAAAACTTATTCAAGGAAATCTTGTAACTTCTTACGTTTACTTGGATGTTTAAGCTTACGCAGAGCTTTAGCTTCAATCTGACGAATACGTTCACGAGTGACCCCAAATTCTTTACCGACTTCTTCTAAAGTCATCGTTCTGTTGCCAGCTAAACCGAAGCGCATACGTAAAACTTTAGCCTCGCGGTCAGATAAGGCCTTTAAAACCTCTTCGACGTTTTCAGAAAGCATTTGCTTGCTGGTGGTGTCATAAGGACTGTCTTGCTTATCATCAGCGATGAAATCACCCAAAGTACTGTCGTCTTCACCGTCACCAACTGGAGTTTCCAAAGAAGTAGTGTTTTGAGAAATCTTGAGAATCTCGCGGACTTTTTCCGGCTCCAATTCCATTTTCTCACCAATCTCTTCTGGGGTAGGTTCACGACCTAAATCTTGCATTAAGCGACGTGAGGTACGCATTAATTTATTGATGGTTTCAACCATGTGCACCGGAATACGAATGGTACGAGCCTGATCAGCAATGGAACGAGTAATGGCTTGGCGGATCCACCAAGTAGCGTAAGTTGAAAATTTGAAACCTTTGGTCCAATCATATTTCTCTACCGCACGAATCAAACCTTTGTTACCTTCTTGAATCAAATCCAAGAAAGTCATGCCGCGTCCAATATACTTTTTAGCAATCGAAACAACTAAGCGTAAGTTAGCATTAATTAAATCCTTTTTAGCTTTATCACTACCAGACTCTACTTCCTGAGCCAAACGAATTTCATCTTCTCTATTAAGTAAAGGAATGCGACCAATTTCCTTGAGGTACATTCTGACCGGATCAGAAACCCCAACACTACTTAAATTAGCCAAAACATCTAACTCTTGTTTGAGGACATCTTCATCACCAGCAGTTTCATCTTTGGAAACTGATTCAAAAATATCGATACTTTTCTTGAAAAAACGATCGTAAAGATCATCTAATTCTTCAACATAAATTTCTGGTTCCACAAAAACATCTAAGATTTCATCTTGAGTGACATAACCACGAGAGCTAGCTATTTTAAACAATTGTTTAATTGCTTCTTGCAGGGACTTAGGGATCTTTTTTGGGGGAACTTGGTCGGTCATAAGGGTATAATTATACTTTTTAATCGCCAAAAAGCAAATGGTAAATCAGGAAAAGCTGATTTTTGTCAACTTGACAAAAACTTTTGGCGGAAAAACTAAAAAGTTAGAACAACGGCCAATCTAATGTTGGAGTAAGAAAGACAGGTTTCTTGTCTTGAACCACCACCATGTACTCAAACATGGCTGATTTAGCTCCAGAGTTAGAAAGAATTGTCCAACCGTCTTCAGCCATGTAAACACCATCATCTTCTGAAGCGATGATTTGCGCTTCCACACATAACACTTGACCACGTTTGAAAGTTAAACCTTTGTGTTCTTGTCCCCAAGCCGGAATCTGCGGTTCATCATGCATGGTGAAACCAATCCCATGACCCACAAACTCTTTGACTGTACTAAAACCTGCTTTCAAAGCGATGCTTTGCATGGTGAAACCCAAATCGCCAACTTGATTACCAACAATCGCTTTGCGCGCCGCGTTTTGTACCGCCTGACGAGCAACTTTCATCAACTGCAAATCCTCTTCACTTGGCTGACCGATAGACTTAGTAAAACAGTGATCAGTATAAAAACCATCATCCACAATTCCAAAATCCACTTTAACGATGTCACCTTTTTGCAAAGGAATCGTACTTGGAATACCATGCACCACCCCATCATTTACATTAATACAAGTGACGAAACGATAGGGATTCTTTTTTGAACCAACACCTTTGAAAGCAGGTCTAACATTATATTTTTGACATAAGCGTTCTGCTAAATGATCAATCTCCAAAGGAGCAACACCCTCAACAGTAGCTTTCCAAAGTTGCCATAAAATTTCAGCAGACTTTTTGCCAATGGTTTGATATTTGAATAGTTGATGATCAGAGTTAATAATCATGGTGCTATTTTAGCACTAAACCTGGAAAAATTGTTATTTTTCGGTATTTATAGTTTAATGTACCTGTGTCAGATCAATCAGAATTACCAGCCACAAATGAAGAACAAAAAGTTCCAGGCTATTATCTAGGAGATATCTTGTATTCTCGAGATCCAGATAAAATTTTTGCTAAACTCTCTCAAATTCAGGCTGAAGGTAGATCAATTAATATCTCTTTTCAAGGAGACCTAATCAAAGAGCTAGATATATGCATCCATAACCCTGATACGGAAGCTGGCATTAAAGGTGTAAAAAATGTTATTTCTTTTGGTTTGGCGGAACTATATGACAGTATCAAGAATGATAACTTCAAAGAAGGCGTGCAAAAAATAGAAGCAATCGTTAATTTTTTATTAGAAAAATACACTAAAGATTTCTTCCTACTTTTCACACCAGAACACGATTCTTCTACCATTATTCATTCGATTAATGTAATGGCTCTAGCCCTTTACACCCATCAACACGTACAAGAAAATTTTCCAAGTGATAACTTTTTAAAAATTGCCAGCATTGAAGAATTTGCTTTGGCTGGTTTATTGCATGACATGGGCAAAGTTTATATGGAGGATATTGTTAAAAAAACAGAAAAACTTAGTGATCAAGACTGGGAGAGAATCAAAAAGCACCCTAAAGATGGCTATGAAATTTTAAAAAAGGCTGGCATAACTTCAAATAAGATTTTAAACGCTACGCTTTTTCACCATGTCAGATTAAATGGCACGGGTTATCCTCAATTGCGGGAAGGGGATAAAGTTGAACCACTTACTGTGCTAATTGGCATTGTTGATTCTCTTGAAGCCATGGTTTCTAGAAGTCGTAAGCACAATGTAAACAAAACACAAATGACCATGAAAGAAGCTGCTGATAAATTAAATGAAGAGACAACTCAAAATCGCTTATATCCAATCGATTTTTTAAATATCGTCGCAGATGCATTGAAAGCTCATGATCAAAGCGAAGATAATCAAATTACAAATTGACCATTTTCATAAATTAACTTATGTTCACCAGTTTCTAAAACAGCTGTTACACTACGATCAGTGGTAGTCATCATGTCGGTGTGCTCGGCACTATCATTAAAACCCATGGCTTTCCACTCACTTGGCTTGACAATATCTGGATTACCGCGGTAGCAATCTTTATAAGCCATACCAATGGCTAAATGCGAATTGCCAAAGCGACCGCCGATGTTTTCATCAAATAAAGTTTCTGCCATCGGATGAGTTATATGAGACATGCGCTTATCGGTCATAGAGAACTCACCAAACTTATCAGCATTTTTAGTTTCCAACATAGCTTGCAAAAATTTATCACCGGTTTTGGCTTTGGCTTCCACGATGATACCGTGCTCAACTCGTAAATAAATATCTTTAATCACATTGCCATAACGATAAAGTGGTTCATTAAAACGAATCCAACCATCGATCCCACGCCAATCTGGAGAAGTAAAAATTTCAAAACTAGGAACATTACGTCCACTGCCACCTTGCCAAATGCGATCCGAGCCAATTTTAACAGTTAGATCTACATCATCACCTTTGACGATCACATATTGAATGCGCATGTCATTTAGCTTTTGTTTAATATCCTCCTGCATGACGAAAACTTCTCGCCATTTAGCCACCGGATCAGCTTCGTCTAAGAAACAAGCCTTAATAATCTGTTGCCAATAATCTTCCAAGCTCAAACCAACTTCTTTGGCTTTGGCCGGCATGCCCCACAATGCCACCGTCCAAGTAAATGAATTGCGATTTTCTTTACTTACTAACCAATCACGATAGGGTTTTTGACTATTACGCATCAACATAATTTTGCGGGGATCAACCTCAGATAATTCCATAGGATCTGACTCTGCAATAATACCAATTTGATGATCAATTAAATCTGCACGAGCTTTCAAAAATTTTCTGGGGAAAAAACTCAACTGCTCATCGCTGGCTAAATTATAAAAATCACGGTCAAAACCAGATGGAATCAAGCGAATCATTGGATGCGCTCCCGCTTTAAGCAAAGTGTTTTGCAAAGCTAAAGCCATGGGTTTGGCAACATCAGGAACAACGCATTGCACCACTTCGCCTCTTTTCACACCAGTGCCAGAATTTAAAGCAAAGTTAACTAAAACGTGAGCATATTTATCAATAATATTTTGTGGAGGAAGATAAGAATCTGACATAGTTGCTCGTTAATTTTACATGGATTAGTTATTTTTTGTAGACAGAAAGTCATGACTTAATAAAACGCGTATCTCGTGATAAACTAAAGTTCATTATGGCAATCAACTATTACGCTCCAAAAAAAGAATTAGAGATCGCAGAAAATATTTTTAAAACTAATATTAATGGACTTTTTTACATTAAATATAAAAAGTTTATTGACGACCGCGGTTTTTTCTCACAAATTCTCGAGCCAGAGAGAATCAGACAAGCTGGCATCAATCCAGATTTCCAAATTAAACAAGTCAACCTGTCAGTTTCTAAAAGTAAAATTACCAGAGGTATTCACACTGAAGGTTGGAACAAATTAATCACTGTAGTGCAAGGTCACGCTTTTTGCGCTCTATCTGATGTACGTCCAGACTCTGCAACTTACAAAAACGTTGAGTACTTTGATTTTATCGCTGATCCAAATAACGAATGGGGAGAAAGTCTTTATATCAGTAAAAAAATTGGTAACTCTGTCTGTGCAGTTGAAGGGCCGATGCATTATCTCTATGGCGTTGACTTGCTTTATCACGAAAGAAATAAAGCTGATGACTTAGCAATCTCTATTTTTGATCAAGATTTAAACATTCAGTGGCCATTCGCCAAAGAAGAAATGATTATTTCACAAAGAGACATTGAAAGCGTTACTTTGCGGGAGCTGACTGCAAAGCATCAAGAAAGCTAAGGCTTCGAATCTCTGCCATTACTTCTTTTATTAATTGTTTTAGGTCACTAACTTCTTCGTCAGTGATTGAGTAAGCGTGAGAGACATGTTCGTTGCTACCTTTTTCTTTTGGCTCCACAAACTCGAAAACAGCTTCACTAACCTTCCAATTTGGATTGATGGTTCTGTCTAAATCTAGAAGAATTTTATAGAAAATTAATTGACGTTTATAAGGACCACGAATAGTTTCTGGAAGACTCAACTCCCTCTTGGAAAAATCTTTTTGGTAAGTTTTACTAGTCGCTTCAATGCCACCACGAGTTTTAGGTTTACCAGTTTTGTAATCGTAAACTCTCAGCAATCCTTTATCGGCATCAATCAAATCAATGCGATCAATTTTTCCTGAAAGTTGAATATCTCCCAAAATAGCTTTGCGGCTGCCACCAAAACTTCTTTCAATGTCAAAAACATTTACTTTGTTTAATAAACGATCTTGATAGTAGCTCGTCAAAACTTCTGTCCCATATTTCAAACGATCATTGTAATCACTTTCACTGAGAATTTCTTTTTGCAAAGCCAGTTTAAATTCATCAAGCAAAAAATCTAATTTTGGCACTTCCAAGTTTTGCTTTTCTGATTTGTAAAATCGCTCCAGCGCCGCATGCACAGCAGTCCCAAAAGACATGAAAGTTTGTTTGGCGCGCGGAATTCTTAACAAATTATTTTCTAGAAATTCATGTGGATCGCGCAGATAAGCATTAAGAGCTGTGACTGATAATTTGAAATCCTTAACTAAAGAACCAAAAAAATCATGTTCGTTATTGGAATAAGACCGATTAATTGTCGGAGACATTAATTTACTTAGGTGTATTTCAGCTTTATCAATCAATGCTTTTTTGTCATCATTTTCTAAAAACTGCTGATGCAACTTGGCTTCAATTTCTTTTAGTTCTTCCAAAAAGATGGATGGAAACTTGTCACTAGTCTGACTATTCTCAATAATTTGTTGTGGGTAACTTAAATACAACTGTTTTTTAGCACGACTTAAAGCCACATAAAAAATACGACGATCGTCTTCGTTGCGTTCTTTTTCTGAAAGATCAGTGTTCTTAATAATTCCGGATGGCAACTTAATTTTACTGTTGTCTCTTTGGTTACCCCATTTTTTATCTACTAAATTAATTAAGAAAACATGCTCCCACTCCATACCTTTAGCACTGTGAACTGTGGATAAATAGACAGCTTCTTGTTGATTTAATAAACTCTTACTTTGAATTTTGATTTGATGATTTTTATAGATATCGATTTGGCTGAGAAAATCAACTAAACGCAATTGATGATTTTTATCTAACATCGCTTTAATCTCTGCAAAAAGAGTATTAAGGACTGTAATCTGTTCAAAACTATCTGGTAGAGTTTGAAGAAAATCTAAGAACGCAAAACCCTCCGTGGCGATTAGTTGTTCGAAGAAATGATTGAAAGTTAAAACCTGATCTTTTTGAGCAAATTCCCTTAGTTTATCTAAGAAAGTTGTGATGCTTAGAAATTCCTCGTCGGTAATTTCCTGGCCAACTAATTCTTGATTAATATTTTTCAGTCCCTTAGATATTAAGTCATAAAGATCGATCTGCAATTTACCTGCCACCCGGCCAAGCTTCATCACCAATAAATTATCTAGCTTCAGCCAAGAAAAATTCATCACTCTATAAAGCAAATCTATTTCTTGTGCTACTGTAATTTTGGAAATCAAAGTCATTAAATCTAACAACTCAATGATGTATTGATTAGTCAGTACGTCATCACCTTTGCTCAATTGATAAGGGATGTCCCATTTTCCCAAAGCCAAAATAAGATCTGTGGCATCGGCGTGATTGCGATATAAAACAGCAATTTCATTAAGAGGCACAGATGATTTTTTAAGCTTAGCAATTTCTTCTGCTACCGCAATCGCTTCTAAAGTTTGTGAAGGCGCTTTGAAAAGTTTTACTTTCTCGCCAATTCCTTTAGGACTTTTTAAGTTGGTGACTAATTTAATTTTGTCATCAGTTTGATTAAGTTGAGAAAGTTTGTTGTAAGAAATTAAGTTGGTGGCTAAATCATAAATGTTTTGTGGGCAACGATAAGCTTGATCTAGAGTAATCACCGTCGCATTTGGATAAGTGCGCGTAAAAGCTAAAACATTTTCTACACTCGCACCCTGAAAACGATAGATTGCCTGATTAGGATCACCCACTGCAAAAAGATCAGCCGCGCCATCTTGCTCTTCCCAATAGGAAACTAAAAGGTTGATTAGTTTATTCTGTGCAGAATTAGTATCCTGATATTCGTCTACCAAAAAGTAGTGTAGGTTTTCCTGATATTCCCTTAGCAACAATTCATTCTGTTCAAAAGCTTCGACTACAAAATTAATCATGTCGTCGTAATCAAAACGCATCGATTCTCGTAAACGTTCCTGATAAGTTTGATAAAGTAAAAGTAAGTTTTTATTTTTAGCTAATTTCTTTTCCAAACTAGCTGTCTTGGTTTTATTCTTACTAATCTCTTTAAAATTTAGTAATTCTTGTTCTTCAAAGCGTATCATTTCCTCATACTGCAAAATTGAAATACCTTCTCTTTTCAAATCAGAGATCGCTTTAATGATATCTTTAACGTAATAATACTGATCATTTAGTGGGCGCAAATGTTCCGGCTTCAATTCATCTAATAACTTTTCAAAAAGCTGGTAACGATCTAAATCACTAAGATGTTCACTTTCCCTTGGTAGCGGAAAATATTCTCCGTGCTGTGCGATCACTTCTCTACAAAAAGCATGAAAGGTACTGATATTCACATAGTAAGCGTCTTTACCGATGATAGTTAATAAACGCTCCCGCATGTTTTTGGCGGCTGCTTCAGTAAAAGTTAAAGCTAAAATTGTGTCTGGCTTAGCATCAGTTTTGCGTAAAATGTTAGCGATGCGTAGTGATAAAACCTGGGTTTTACCAGTTCCTGGGCCAGCAATTAATAATAAAGGCCCTTGCTCAATATGATCGACTGCTGCTTGTTGGAGAGGATTGAGTTGCTGGTAAGCTGAATCAAAACTAGTCATTAATATATTCAAATTAGTTGATGTTTTCGTAAAATTTCTGCTACCTGCAGAGAATTGTTAGCCCTAACTAACTCGCTACGTACGAGAGCTGCTTGTGCTATGCCCTTAGTGTACCACGCCAAATGTTTGCGCATCGGTAAAAATTTATAATTCTCGTTTACTAAGTAAGTTTCTTCATAAAGTTGAGCGTGCTCCAAAGCAATTTCAAAAATGTTTTTTACTTTGAGTAATTGCTCTCTTTCTGCCTGTGGCAGAAAAATGAAAGGTTGTCCATAGCTAGCTCTACCAATTAAAACTCCATCTACTTTATATTGATCTACTTTTTCTTGTGCTTCTTCATAGTTCATAACGTCACCATTGCCGAGAAAAACCACTGAAGGATCTGCTTTTTTGATTAGCTCTGCGGCTCGCCCGATCACCTTCCAATCAGCTTTTCCAGAGTAACCTTGCTTGAGAGTGCGCCCATGCAGGGAAATAGCGGCGAGCCGCATTTCTAACAAATGTGGCAGCCAGGTTTCTATTTCTTCTTCAGCAAAACCGATTCTGGTTTTAACTGAAACCGCAGGCACTTTCTGACGATCAACATTTCTAAGAGCAAACTTTTTTTTCTTGTCTACTACCGCTTGGATAGCTTGTTTGGATAAATCTTTGCAATCTTCCAATTTTAAACCGTTACGCCACTGCTCAATTCCTTCTTGAACTACTTTGATTATTTCTTTGGCTAATTCTGGATTCTTAATGATCGCCGCACCAGAACCATGATTAGCAACCGTCGGAGCAGGACAGCCCATGTTGATATCAATACCATCAACGCCAAGTTCGCATAACAAAACCGCAGCTTGCTTGAAAAAGACTGGAGTTTTACCAAAAACCTGTGCCACTAAAGATCGCTCCTGCTCATCAAAATCAAAATGATCCAAAATTCTTGTAGAACTACTACGACAAACTCCCTCCACACTAGCAAATTCAGTGAAAATTACATCTGGTTTGCCATATTTTTTAGTGATGGCGCGAAATGGATAGTCAGTCACCCCATCCATCGGTGATAGAGCTAAAATCATCTTCTTCTTTGCTAGAATCTCTTGCCAAAAGTTCATAGCTCTATTATAGCTGATGAAACTCCAAAAACTTTTCCAAGAGAAAAAAGTAATTTAAATGGTCGCGCAAAGAGTCTATTAATAAATTGAGCTGGTAGAATAAATAGAAGCTTAGCTCACCAGATTCGAAACTAGTTTTAGACCAAGCAGTTAGTTCATCAATTTTGATTAACTTCTGCTCATCAACAGTTTTTTCTTCTAAATTCAAGTCAAAGGTGCTCTCGGCGTCCTTCAAGTAATTAATTTGCAAAATCAGTTGTTTGAGATTTCCAGGGTCGTATTGGTCACCCATTAGATCGCTCAATTCAATTTTTTGGAAATCTCCATCACTTTGATAAAGAAAGACCTTAGATTTACTGATTAATGTTTGATTAAATAGATTACTATTAATCGCTAAATTAAATAAGCCATCACTGGGTTTAGGATAATAGATTATTTGATAATCTTCTCCAATTTTTTCTTCATTATGTTCAATTTTCTCCGTCAAACTAATTGTTTCTAAGATGTTGTTAGATAGATCGCTTAAAATGAAGGAGAAATCTTTTGGCAACACTAATAATAAATAACTTAAATCAGTTAAGCTTGGAGTAAAAATACGCAAGGATTCAATTGGTTCAACTTTTTGAGACAATAGCTCTTCATCATAAAGGGGATCTTTAATCACAAAATCATGTAGTTCTGACAAATGCTCACTCACTAGAAAGAAATGTTTGCCGTCAGTAGCAATTTGTCCTGGACTATCAAGCAAATTATTTTGCAAGTTTAGTAGATTCTCTTCTTCGCTACCTCCCAAAAAACTAAACTCTAGTTTAGGCAATTCATTATTGCTTTGATCACTCAAAACTTTTGATAAACGACTGATCGCTAACCAATTAACTAAACCATCAGCAATGTATCCATCATCTTGTTCTAGTAACCATTGATTTAAAGATGATGGATTTAACCCATTTCCAGTTGGCAAAGAATGATATCCATAAGCTCTAAGTAGCATCACCGCTGAAGTTAGAGCACAACCCCAATTACTAATGTTTGGCTCTTCACTCCAATCATTAGCATGATCGTATATTTCTGCTCCCCACTTCACATCATTTTGTTTAAATAATATATTTTCAGCATTGATTTCTTGCACTTCTACTTGATCAAAATAAGCTTTGGAATAAGCTACTGATCCAGTAGAAATTTTCAAGCCAAACTTGCCACCGTAAAGAGGTGGCGACCAAAATTGATCAGTTTGAAAAACTTGCTGTCCGTCGATTGATAACTCTATCTTTTCTCTAGAATATAAAATATGAATCAAATAATCTTTGTTTAGTTCCAAAGCAAAAGGCACGGAAACGCTATGGAAAGATAAACCATTACGAATATCTTCTACAATTAATTGATTATTATAAAAATGAAAATCATAGAAATTATCTGCATCTCGCATACCCACCACAAAGTTCTTATCAGTAATATCAAAGACTTTAAAGATGAAATCAACATTATATTCACTCATACCTTGCCAAAACTCATCTTTAGGCACAATTGTACTTAACTTTCTAGGTTGAGAAATCGTTGCATATAAAGCTTGGTTATTAACCTTCCAATAACTCATATTGCCATTCATCAGCTGCCATTTATTTAGGTCAGTAGAAAAATCATCACTGAAAGATTTCTGAGCAAAGATTGGCGCTCCTGCAAACAGATAAAAAAAGCTAAAGAAAAATAATAAATATTTTTTCATTAACTTAATTATCAATGGGCTAGATTACAAGAAGCGTGACAAAAGAGGAATTACCTAGCAATTGAATAATTGTCTAAATAGCGCAAGAAAATGGCTGGAGGATCTTCCAACAAAAATTGCTGGAACTCTTGATAAATAGTTTTGCGCTCTTCAAAATCCATTGTTTGGCGACCTTTTTCCAATAAACTGTCGATTCTCGTATTTTTATAATGAGTAAAATTGGTTGGTTGAGAAGAATGCCACATGAAATATTGGTCGGGATCAATGGATGATTCTTGACCAATCAACAACAACTGATAGTTACTTAAATCTGGGAAATTACTAATTTTTAGATTGATTTTAAGGTCTAAATTTTGACATAAACTCTTATCTTGAACATCTTTACTGTTTTGGCATCTTTCAATCGCTAATGGAGCAAATGCTTCAAACTCTTTTTTTATACTTTCTGCTTCATCAATAAAATTAGAACTGGTGGTTAATTCAAAGTGCAAAGGCTTTCTTGGCAACTCACTCAGTAAACGTTCAATGGCACGATCAAAATCTTTAGTATAGCCTTTTCCACCTTGTAAATAAGCCCATGAGTTAGGATTAATGGGTCCAATGGCTCTAGCATTAGCATAATTTTTTTCTAGAACATAAGATAAAGCTTGACGAACACTTTTAGTGATTAAGGGATCTGAATTATTGAAAAAGATAGCTAGATAACGATCATAAGCCAATTCTTTAGCTAATTCTATATTTGACCAATCACACAAATCATAACAACCAGAAATATTTAATAAAACATCAACTTCGCCTTTTTTAAAAGCATTAATTGCTTCATTTTCAGTGATATAAAAACGATAAATATAGCGACCTTCTGGACCATCAATTTTGAATTCTGTTAAATTATTTCCTCTTAACTTGTAATCAAGCATTTTATATTGACCAATACCAATAATTTTCATTTTATCTGGTGAGAGTATCTTTTTTTGCCACTTTGTTTTAAAAATTGGTTCTGAAACAGAAATAGGAAAAGGTGTAAAAGCCTCTGGCAAAGTAAAGATTATTTCATTGGGAGTGCTAATGGTTTGTACATCTGAAAAATTATAATATACGTCCTCCGGCTTGAGCTCTGTGCCATCTTGCCATTTCACTTCTTTTTTTAAAACAAAACGATATTGCTTACCATCATCTTCAATTACCCATCTTTCTGCCAATAAAGGTTCTGCTTGTAAATCACTACCAATTTTGGTAAGTCCAGCGCTAAGTTGATTTTTAATTGGTTTTGGCAAATCAGTTAGAGTGTATTCTCCTACAATAGCGATATAAGTGCTTTTTTTGAGAGCTAGCTTTTTATTAAGAAGAGGTAACAAAAAAGAAAAAAACAACAAAGCAATGATAATAGAAATCAAAAAAACCCAACCATGCTTACGCACGTAACTGCTGATGTACCAATATAGTTTACGCATTTTAATTCAATAAAAGAGCTATCGAGTTAACAATAAACAGTGCTAGAAAAAAAATAGTCAAATAATACAAAAACTTTTCCATTCCTTTACGTGTATGATAATTTTCTCCTGCTCCGCCACCAAATAAACCCTTGCCCCCATCAGAACCAGGTTGTAGAAGAACTAAACTAGCTAAAAATATCGAAATAAAAAGTTGACTAGCTAATAAAAAACTACTCATATATGTTTAATTTTACCTTATTTTTGCTTTATTTAGTAACAGCTTGCTCACGATATTCTCTAATAACAGTCACAGTCACATTTCCTGGAACAATCACTTCTTTTTGCACTCGATCGCGAATTTTATTAGCAAGTACAGTTACATCATCATCTTTGCTTTTTTCTGGTAATAAGAGAACTCTTAGTTCACGACCAGCTTGAATAGCATAAGCCTGCTTAACTTCTTCATAAGACATGGCAATTGCCTCTAAATCAGCCAATCTTTTGATGTAATCTTCATGATTTTCATAGCGAGCTCCCGGTCTAGCACCTGAGATAGCATCGGCAATGTAAACCGCCATTGATTCTGGGCTAGAAAAAGGCTCATCTTCATGATGTTGGGCAATACAATTAACAACCTCTTGTGGCATATTGTATTGTTTGGCAATTCTAATACCAGCCTGCACATGACTTTCATCATGATTGTCTGAAACTTTGCCAATATCATGCAATAAACAACCTAGTTTAACTGTGTTAACATCCAGACCTAACTCATGAGCAATTTTGGTACCCATTTTGGTTTCTTCAATGGTGTGCTTAATCATGTTTTGACCATAAGAGAAACGATACTTAAATCGACCTAACATGGAAATTAAACCATTGGGAATATTATAGACACCGACCTCATGGATCAATTTCTTACCAGCATCAAAAGTAATTCTTTCAAGTTCTTGTTCCACTTTTTCTACAATTTCTTCAATTCTAGCTGGCTGAATACGACCATCTTTAATCAAGCGTTCCATGGAAACACGAGCAATTTCGCGACGGACTGGATCAAAAGAAGATAATTTAATTTCAGTTGGTGAAGAATCAAGATCAATTTCTGTCCCAGTGCAGCGCTCAAAGGTATGAAGATTGCGACCTCCTTTACCAATAATTTTGCCTTTAATTTCTTCTGAAGGGATATTAACTACAGAAATAGTATATTCAGCAACATAATCAGTGGCACCATGACGCATAACGTCAATTAAGATTTCTTGAGCTTTTTCGTCAGCATCAAGTTTAGCGTCCTCTTCTTTCTGAGCCACCATCTTGGCTAAATCATGACTTAATTTTTTTTCTAAACCTTCAAATAAAACTTCCTTGGCCTTATCTTTAGAATAACCAGAAACTTCTTCTAGCTTTTGTAGAGTTTTAGATTTGGCTTTTTCTAAATTGATCTTTTGATCTTCGAGTTCTTTTTTAAGTTGATCAATGCGCTCTTCTTTTTGAGTGATTTGCTCATAACGAAAATCTATTTTATCTAATTTGTTCTGCAACTCTCGTTGTTGGTTGGCCAATTCCTGCTCGATACGACGAGTTTCTTTTTCAATCTTAGATCTAATTTCCAAAGATTCATCTTTGGCTTCAACAATAATTTCTCTAGCTTTAGATCTAGCATCACGGATCATCGAATCTACTTCAGCCCTAGCTTTATCTAACAAAGAATTAGCGCTAGCCTGCACAGCAGGAGATGGCACGCTTGGCTTAACCTGTTTAACAGGTTTATCGTGGTGACGTTGAGGTTTAATAAAAGAGGGTTTTGCTCCTCCAGTGGCTTTTTTTTTGGCTTCATCTTCAACCGAAAAAAGCGTTGATAAATTACTAAAAAATGACATGACTACCTTCCGTTAGGTAAAAACAAGCTAGATTACATTTAGAAAATTCCCTATAAAAATACAGGGAAGCGAAGGCTTAATTTATTGGTGTCAGATAGAGATTCTGCATACTGATAATAAAATTTAAAATTCCAAAAAATACTGCGATCAAATTCTAAAGCTATTAGCTTCTTTTTACTAAATAATAAATTTAACAAATACTGAAGCCATTATAATAAAAAACAGGCTAAAAGTCAAAGAAGCTAACGATATTTTGATTCTATTCCTCTTGAATCTTCTTCCAAATAGCTTGCTCGATTTCTTTCATTAATTTTTTGTCTTCTTTAAACTTGTCCTTTGCTGCTTCTCTGCCTTGAGCAATAGTTTCTCCATTGTATTTGTAAAAACTGCCAGATTTCTCAATGACGCCCATTTCTGTACCGATATCAACCACGTCACCCTCTCTAGAAATACCATAATCATTCATGTCAAATTCAGCTTGTCTAAATGGAGGAGCAACTTTGTTCTTTTTGACCTTGACGCGATGGCGACTACCAACCACTTTATCACCCTCTTGAATGTTGGCAATTTTACGAATGTCCAAACGCAGTGAAGCATAAAACTTCAAAGCATTACCTCCTGTAGTGGTTTCTGGACTACCAAACATCACCCCAATTTTCATACGAATTTGATTGGTAAAAATGATGGTGGTTTTGGTTTTATTAAGAGCTGCAGTTAACTTACGCATGGCTTGAGACATCAAACGAGCTTGAGTACCCATCTGATGATCACCCATGTCACCCTCAATTTCTGACTTTGGAACTAAAGCAGCTACTGAATCGACTATCACTAAATCAATGCCACCAGATCTAA
>Ga0265297_10003513_pt1 | contig 28085 bp, 8 predicted proteins | sample Munlanlwell13791_FD_192502 | JGI IMG/M metagenome (GOLD analysis project Ga0265297, IMG submission 192502) | Leachate microbial communities from a municipal landfill in Southern Ontario, Canada - Leachate well 137-91 | ecosystem: Engineered > Solid waste > Landfill > Unclassified | place...
TGTCGCCCGAGGCGAGCGCGTTGGTTAAAGTGACCGGGAACGTGTAGGTCGCCGCGGCGCCCGCCTTGTAATCGTCCGCTGTGACCGCGCCGACGGTGAGAGCGTTTGCCGTAATTGACGCGCCCGCCGCGGATACGCCCGTATCTATATTGGCATCGGAATGAGCGCCCGCTTTAGTCGTAATTGTAAAGGCGTCTGTCGTCTGGACGTATGTCGGGTTCTTTATGCCGGAGACCGTGACGCTCTTCGAGCTTCCGGCCGCGAGGCCGGCGTCCAGCGTGATCGTAACCGTATTCGAGGCGAACACGGCCGAGCCTGACGCGTCTCCGCCGACCGTCATCGAGCCGGGAACCGTGTAATCGCTGTCAAGCGCTATCGCTATCTTGTCGCCCGAGGCGAGCGCGTTGGTTAAAGTGACCGGGAACGTGTAGGTCGCCGCGGCGCCCGCCTTGTAATCGTCCGCTGTGACCGCGCCGACGGTGAGAGCGTTTGCCGTAATTGACGCGCCCGCGACATTAGTATCCTGATCTATGACCGCGTTATCCTCGCTCGACGGCCTCCTCGTGTATATACTGAAAGCGTCCGTCGTCTGGACGAATAACGGGTTCTTCACGCCTGCCGCGATCATAGTTACACTGTCACCCGCATCGATATCTTCCGTCATCGTAAATATAAGGTCGCTGCCCGAGGCAACCACCGTAGCCGTATGTGATGATCCCGATTCGACCGAGCGCGAGCTCGACAGCCCCGTGAGATCGTAGTCCGAATCGAACGTCACCCGTATACTGCCGCCTGAAGGCACCGCGTTGGCGGTAGTAAAGAGCGCCGTGTAGTTCGTCGTCGCGCCCGCCAGGTATGAGGCGGGTGTAACAGAGACCGTGCCCGTGAGGGCGCCGGCCGTTATCGACGCCCCTGTCACGTTTAGCTTCTGGTCGATATTGGTAGCGGTCGCGGTCCGCCGCGTATATATATTGAACGCGTCCGTCGTCTGGACGTATGTCGGGTTCTTTATGCCGGAGATTATAAGCGATGTATCGACGCCGGCGGCTATGCCCTCGACGGCGTTTACGGTTATTATCACATTATTCGCTCCCGATTCCTTCGCCACTGTGGCTGTCGTGTCCGTCGAACCCTCTGCGACCGCCGCGGCCACTCCCGTTAAGTCATAGTCTGAATCGAAGGTCACCCTGACAGAACCGCCCTGCGGTATGGGGTTTGCCGTAGTGAACCGGACTGTATAATTCTGCGAATTGTCTCCCGCCGCATACGTCGGCGATGTGACCGACACCGTCCCCGTGAGCGCGCCTTCCGTGATGTCGTGCCCCGCAGCGGAGCCTGAATCGATGATAACGCCGCCGGAGGTCCTCGTCCTGATTGTGTAATTATCCGTCGTCTGGGTGTATGCGGGATTTTTTATACCGGATACGACGATCGATACGGATGTGCCCAGAGTAACGGCCGCGCCGGCCTCTATCTTCAATATGTGGTCGGTATTGGATTTCGCCGTAATAGAGCCGGAGACGTTATTGGTCCCGAGCGCGGCGCCGGATATGTCGTAGTCCGCGTCGAACGTTGTCTCTATCGCGCCGCCTGAAGGTATCTCGGTCGCGTTCACGAAAGATATGGTGTAGTTCGCGGCGCTCGAGCCGGCGACATACGTCGCGGCTGTTACATTCTCATCGGCCAGGACGCCGGCTATGTCCACGCCTGCCGCGCTTCCTGCGTCTATCGCCGTCCCGGATGAATTTTGCGTCTGTACGGCGAAATCCGCCGTAGTCTGGTTTAACGCCGGATTCACGATACCGGATATCATGAGCGTAACGGCCGGGTTCGCCGCGGTTATCTGTTGTGTTAGCGTAAATAAGACGGCGTTTTCGCCGTCTACCTTGGCGACCGTGCCCGTATGAGAGGAGCCTGTGACGCGCGCGAGCGTCCCGGTAAGGACGTAGTCGGCGTCGAACGTTATCTTCACCCCGCCGCCGGCGGCGACGGCGTTAACTGCCGTAAAGTCGAACGTGTACGTCGTAGATTCGGTTGCCGTATAAGAAAGGGCCGAAGCGCTCAAAGAAGTCATCTCGCCCGTGGTTATAGCGACTCCGTCGGCGGCGCTTTCACCTATCGCGTTCCCGCTCGAGTCCTTCGTCGTTATCGTAAACGCGCCCGTCGTCCCGCTCACAGTCGGGTTCTTTATATCAGCGGCCGCGAGCGATGGGCTCGAGGCTGCCTCTATAGTCGTCCCCACGTTTATCGTGAGCGTCTGCCCCGATACCGACGCCACAGTCGCGCCGGTATTGCCGCTGACCGCGCCGCCCGCCGTCACCGCGCTTAAATTGAAACCCGACGGGAACACCACAACTACGTCGCCGTCCGCCTCGATCCGGCTGGGCGTCGTGAACGCGATCGTATCCGAAGTCACAGCGCCGGCTTTAAGTGACGCGGGCGTAACGGACGGAGAGCTCAAGACTCCGACCGCGATGGCGTGCCCCGGATAGGTCCCGTAATCTATCGCTGTGTTAGCGGCATTTTCCGTCTGCATCTGGTAAGCGGACGTCGTCTGTGTAACATCGGGATTTTTTATGCCCGCTATGGAAAGCGATACGATCTCTCCCGCCGCTATATCCGAGGAATGGGCGAGCTGAAGCAATATGACGCCTCCCGCCTTCGACTCGATGCTCGCCGTGACGCTCGACGTCGGGTAATTATTGTATGAGGCGCCCGATACGTCGTAATCCGTATCGAAGGTAAGCCGTATGTGGCCGTTCGACGCTATGGGGTTCGCCGTCCTGAAATTGATCAGATAATTCTGGCTCGAATCGCCGGCGGGATATGTGCCGCCCGAGCTCAATACTTCTATTTCCGAAAGCGCGCCTGTCGTGATCGTATGCCCGGAGGCCGAGCCCTGGTCTATGGTCGAGGTCCCGTCCGTATCGCGGGTCTCAAGGATATAGTCGGCCGTCGTCTGTGTCACGAGAGGGTTCTTTATGCCGGATACCACTATGCTGGGGCTTGAGCCCGCCGCTATCTCGGTACCCGTCGTGATTATAAGGACGTTCGATGAATCGTCCGCCGTCGCGCCGTCGTTGCCGCTTACAACGGCCAGCGCGCCGGTAAGGTTATAATCGGAATCGAACGTCACCCTGACCCTGCCGAGCGCCGGGACAGGGTTCGGGGTGGTAAAGGTGATGGTATAGGAAGTGACGGCGCCCGCCGCGTAAGAAGCGCCTGTAACGGATCCGGCAGTCAGGTTACCCGCCGTTATCGTGTGGCCCGAGACCGCGGCCGCGTCTATGACCGCGTAGCTGTCGGAGCTTGAACGCTGGGTTTCGATCTGGTAATCGGATGTCGTCTGCGTAACGCGCGGGTTGCGGATGCCGGAGACGGCCAAAGATACCGCCTCGGCCGCGTTTACGGCCGTGCCGAGCGTAAGCGTCAGGACGTTCGACGAATACGAAGCCGTCGTATCATCGTTGCCGCTCACGTAAGCGGCGCCCGATAAATTATAGTCGGAATCGAACGTAACCTTCACCCTGCCGCCCTGCGGGATGGGGTTTGCCGTGGTAAAGGCAATCGTGTAATTCTGCGTCGCGTCGCCCGCCACGTAGGTCGGTGAAGACACCGAAGGCGTTCCCGTAAGCGACCCGTGCGTTATCGTTTGGCCGGCATACGTGCCCGTGTCTATATTGGCGCCGGAGGCCCTCTTCGTGTAAATTGAGCCGCCTGAAGTATCCTGGACCCAGACGGGGTTCTTTATGCCGGATATCACAAGCGTTACGGCCGTATTCGCGTTAACCGCGGCGCCGAGCGTAACCATGAGGACGTTCGACGAATAATCTACGGTTGAGCCCGCGTTCCCGCTCACGTATGCGGCTCCCGACAGGTCGTAATCGGAGTCGAACGTGACATATACCTTGCCGCCCGACTGTATCGGGTTCGTCGCGGTGTAGGCGATCGTATAATTCCGGGAACTGTCGCCCGCCGCATAGGCCGGCGACGTAACCGTGGAAGTCCCCGTGAGCGAGCCGACCGCGATCGTCGTGCCCGCGGCCGCGCCGTAATCGATATTGGAGTCGGCGGAGTTTTTCGTGTATATCGCAAGCGTGTCCGTCGTCTGGACGAACGTGGGGTTCTTTATGCCGGAGATCACCATCGATACGGATGCGAGCGCCGCGACGTCCTGGGTAAATGTGACAGTAAGGTCACTGCCGGAGCCCGCGACCGCGGCCGTGTGAGTGCTCCCGCTCTCGACCGCGAGCGTGCCTGTAAGATCATAGTCGGAGTCGAAAGCGATGACTGCCTTGCCGCCCGACGCCACCGGGTTAAAGGTGGTAAAGGCGATGGTATAATTATCGGTCGCGCCGGCGGTGGTATCCGCGGCCGTGACCGTGCTCGTGCCCTGCAAGTCATTTACCGCGATCGTCCTGTGGTCCGTATCCGTATCCGAACCGTAGTCCAGGTTGGAGAGATTGGCGTCCTTCGTATAGATGGAAGGCGCCGTTACCGTCTGGGTAACTTTCGGGTTTATTATGCCGCTTAAAGTAACACTCACGCTGCCGCCTGCCGCGACGGCCGCGCCTGTGGTCAGGCGCAGAGTCTGGCCGGTTTTGAAGACGCCCGTTATCGCGGGTGTAGGCGTGCCGCTTACGGAGGGCGTCTCCTCGAATGTGTAGTCGTCGTCGAATGTTATGTCTATCTTGCCGCCCTCGGGGATGACGTTCTGCGTCGTGAAGGCGATAGTGTAATCGGCGGACGCGCCGGTCTTGTTCGAGGAGGGCGTCACCGAGACGCTCGAAAGCAGCCCGGTCGTGGCCGCCGAGATGGGCGTCGTATCCGGGTTCTGCATCTGGTTACCGTATTTGTCCTTGGCCCATATCATGAAGTAATATGTCGTGCCGCCGGAGAGGCCCGTTATGGTAGTCGTCTGCGTATTGATCTCGCCCCCCAGGGTCGAATCGCTTAGGTAATTCCACAGCGTGGCGGTCCTGCCGGCAACCGCGGCCGATTCCGTCCCGTAATACAGGTAGTAGTTGAAATTCGCCGTCGTATCGTCCGCGGCCTTCGTCCATGTAAGAGTCGCGCTTGTAGCCGTCGTGGACGCGACTGTAAGACCGGCCAGAGACGTAGGATTGACGTTGTCCACAACAAAGTTCTCGCTCGCGGCGGGCGAGACGCTGTCATTTATGCCGTCGTTTACCGTGAACCGTATCCTGACGTCGTTATTATATGAACTGCTTAAGCCGGTAACGTCCGCGTGTTTGGTGTTAAAAGTGATCTGGTATTGAGCCCCGCTCCAGTCTACGGCCGAGGCATAATAACCGGTAATCGTGTTCGTCTTCCAGCCTATGGAAAGACAGGCCGATGTGTCGCCGTTCGCGGGCGCGCTCCACGTGTCCCCCCCGTTCGTGGAATACTGGAAGGTCGAAAGCGTGCAGTTATTGGCGTCCGCGTCCTTTATTCTGAACGTAATGGTAACTATACCGCTTCCATAGGCCGACTGCGCGCACTGCGCCGCCGGGATGACGTTGTCGCCCGCCGCCGCCGAATATCCGCCGATAGGCTGGGTATTCAAGAGCTGGGATATCTCCGACGAATAGGGCATGCCCCCGTAGCTGTATATCGCCCACGCCTTGAAATAATATGTGGCGCCGGCGGTAAGGCCCGTAATATTGGTGGATGTGGTTGAATAAGTCGCTAATGCCGCATCGTCCGAATTGTCCCACTCCAATTCCGGAGACGCGCCGCTAATCCCCGATGCCGTATCATACCATATCTCGTAATGGTCGAAGTTGGCCGGGTCGCCGACAGCCGTCCACGTAAGGGTCGCCGTGGTGGCGGTGGAGGAGCCTACCGCCAGATTTGCCGTCCACAAGAGTATCGTGTCCGCAGTCACAGCCGTATCCTGGTCTATGCGGCCATCCGTCGTGCCGCTTGCGGACGCGGTCTTGATTGTATATGTGCCTGTCGAGCCCGCGCTCGACGGGTTCGTGATATCAGACAGAGTAAACGAAATCGCCGCGGACGCCGCGACCTGCGCGCCGTCGCCCTGCCGCGTCACCGTAACGGCCTGGCCCGACTTTGTTACTGCGTAAGTCCCGTCCATCCCGCTGACGTTCGCGATGGCCGGCGAACCGACAATAAATCCCGCCGGGAACGTAACTTCCACAACGCCGTCGTCCGGAAGAGGATTGGCCGTCGTGAACGCGATTGCCGACGCGCCGGAGTCGCCCGCCACGTAATTGGCCGGCGGCGTGACGTTCGTGGATGTGAGTGCGCCGCCGTTTACGATCGTCGAGCCTGTAACGCCGCTCACCGAGTCGATGGCAACGTCCGCCGAGGTCTTGGTCGCGATGGAATACGTGCCGGTTAGGCCTGTGGCATTGGGATTTTTCACGTTTGTAAGCCTTATCGTGTGCGCCGAGTCCGCGGCCGCCAGGGCAGAGGTCGTTATGGTGATTGCCTGGTCCGCCGCGGATGTCGCAGAATTCACGCTTATCGAACTGTCGGGCGACGAGGCGGTAGTGGCACTGTCCGGATTAAAGCTGAATCCGGACGGGAACGTAACCGACACCTTGCCGCCTGAAGGTATGTCCGTCTGGTTTGTGAAGACGACGTCCACGTAATCAGCGGCGCCGCAGACAAGGGTATGCGGGGTAACGCTCGTGGCCGTCAGGTTACCCGTGATCGTCCAGTGGTCGTTGTGGCCGGAATCTGTGGAATTGGTAGCCGTAATCGTATTTACGGCGTCGGAATCCTGGACGTCAACATAATCTGCCGTTACCGTACCTGCGGTATTATTCAAGTTCCAGTAGGAACCCGGGGTTCCGCTCCTTAATGTTACTAAATTTCCGTCTGCCCCGTTAAAATCGCAGGTCACCCCGTCTCCGATAGTGAGCGTCTTGGCGGCGGTGAATGTATAGGTGCCGGGGTTAAACGTCAATATGCCGGCTGTTGTCTTTGTAACGTCGGCGAACGTCGTCGAGCCGGAAACCGCGTTGTTCGTGCCGGTGAATGTTACCGTGGAGCCGGATCCGGCCGTGAACGTGCCGGAGTTGGACCAGTCGCCGGAGACATTGAGGTTCTTTGAGGCGGAGAGCTCGAGCGTGCCTAAGGTAATTGTCACGCCGCCGACAGTGGAGTTGTTGCCGGAGAGTGTTAATTTAGAGGTTGAGCTATTCTGCGTAATGCCGGTGACGCTTGAGCCGATGACGCCGGAGATGGTGGTTGTTCCGGAGCTTGAGCCGGAATTGGTAATTGTACCTGTGTTGTTTATCCCGCCCCCAGCGGTGTTAGAGAGAGTAATTGCGCCGGTATTATCCGCATTAAGGGTAAGGTTGCCCGTTCCGGTAATTGCGCCCGAAAGAACCATAGCGGCGCCATTAGCAACTTGGGAAACGATAAGATTATTATTCAATGTTATCGTATTGTTCATAGTTGCTGAACCGGTAGTGTCATTGCCCATCGTTAGTGTTAATGTGCCGCTGCTGCCTGAAGCCACAGAAACCGCATTTCCCCAAGTGTAACCGGCTTTTATATCCAAGGTTGCGTTCTCGCTTCCGCTGGTGTCGCCAAGGGTGATAGTGCCGGTGCCGGCAGCATTTGAATTACTGCGAAGGGCAACCTTTCCAGCCTTGATTGTTACTCCACCAGAAAAGGTATTGTTTTGCGATAGCGTCAACGCCGACGTGGAGGAATTCTGGATAACGCCGGTGACGTTGGAACCGATGATGCCGGAGATGGTGGTGGTGGCTGGTCCTGCTCCATTATTTGTGATTGTTCCAATGTTATTTATAGAAGTAGAACTATTACCAAGAAATACAGCATATGTGTTATTTTGAATTGTGATATTTCCAGTTCCAGATATATTGCCATTAAAGCCACCAGTATTGTTACCATAAAAAACCAAGTCGTGGTTTAGTGTTATGGCTCCAGTTAACGTGGGCGACCAATTAGTATCTGAAATAGTTAGTACCGCGCTCGTACTCAAAGTATTGCCTGCTGGACCCACCGTAATTGGATTAGTGTAAGTTTTATTATAATTAAAGTTTACTGTGGCGCTTGCATCTCCACTGGAATCACCTAGAGTAATTGTTCCAGCGCCGAATGAAGTAGCATCCCCAGTATTGCTAGTCTGAACCGTGCCAGCTTTAACCCATAAACCATTATTAAACGTATTTACTCCTGTTAAAGCCAGCGTCCCCGCCCCTGTCTTCGCGAGGTTGCCTGAGCCCGAGATGACGCCGGAGATGGTGAAGGTGCCGGAGGCCACATCTACAGTCGTGTTCGCGCCGAGAGAGATCGGCTTGGAAACCGTAATACCGTTATTGCCTTTAAGTATCCCGGTATAGCCGCTCATTACGTTTATGGCCGATATATTGGTGTAGCTATTGTTGATGACGCAGTTGCCTAAGTGGGTTGAGTTAAATACGGCGACTTCTCCGCTGGCGTCAGGGACATTGCCGTCGGACCAGGCGGTCGTGTCGCTCCAGTTCTTTTCGGTGTCGGCAATCCAGTACCGGTAGGTGAGCGCGGAGAATGACCAGTTGATGTTGTTGAGCGAGTCTGTCGAGTCGGAGGCGTAGATCATAAGGCCGTCTGATGCGTCCGAATCCGCCACATCGGCCCAGCTTACGCTGTGGGTGCCGAGCGCTTTGACGCTCCACTGCGTGCCGGGTGAGTCGGATACGAGGTTGACCCTGTCGTCGGTGTCTGTCCCCGTTACGGTCAGGGCGCCCGACACTGTCTGGGTGGCTGTATTATCAAAGGTAAGGGTCTCGTCGGTCGAGTCATTTGCGGAGTCGAGCTTGGTCAGATTGTAGAAGTTATTCGATCCCGTGATCGAATTATTTGTGCCGGTGAAGGTAACCGTGCTCGTATTCGGCGTGAACGTGCCGGAGTTCGACCAGTCGCCGGTGACGTTGAGGTTGGTTGTGCCGCTTAAAGACAATGTGCCGGAAGTGATTGTAACGTCTCCCACGGTAGAGTTATTGCCGGAGAGGGTGAGCGCCGACGTACCGCTATTCTGCGTAATCCCGGTGACGTTGGAGCCGATGACGGCGGAGATGGTGGTGGCGCCGGTGCCGGTGCCGGAGTTTGTGATTGCACCGGTGTGATTGATTCCACCAGCTGCGTTTGCAAGAGTAATGGTTCCGGCACTATTGTTATTAAGAATAATATTTCCTTCTCCAGAGATTTGGCCTCGTAATTCAAGGTCGTCGCCAACTCCAAAACTTGCGCCGGTATTCAGAGTTAGATTGTTATTCAATGTAATGGCTCCGCTAAAGACCGGTTCCCAATTATAACCCGAAATACTTAAAGTACCGCTGCTTCCAGAAGCTACTGTAATAGGGTTTGCAATAGTTTTGCTTTCGCCGACCTCTAAAATTGCATCATCAGACCCGCCAGTATTTCCGATTGTGATTGTTCCTGTGCCGGCTGCGTTAGCGCTGGTAGAAAGCACAACTTTTCCTGCCTTTATTGTTACTCCACCGGAAAAGGTGTTATTGCCGTACAACGTAAGCGTAGATGTGCTGGAATTCTGGATGACGCCGGTGACAGCGGAGCCGATAACGCCGGAGATGCCTGCAGTGCCAGTACCCGTCCCGGAGTTTGTAATTGTACCTGTAGGATTTATCGAAGCGGATGACACAATGTTTCCAACGCCCGACGTGCCCAAACTGATACCTGTAACATTTGAACCAACAGATGAACTGACCGTTAGATTACCATTAGTCGTATTCAATGTGATTGTACCATTATTGTTGATATCTGCCGTAGAAAATTCGAGACTATAACTTGGACTGTTTGTGGTCCAATTGACAACCAAATCGTTCTCGCCAGTCACACCACCAGTAAAAGTTGCTTTTGAACTACCATAACCATTAGTAATAGTCAAGGCGGGAATAGACGCATTGGTAGCCAGAATAATAGGATTGGCAATAACCAATGGATTTGTATAAGAAGAAAGCGTGGCAGAGTTGCTACCGGTAGTATCACCTAAAGTAATAGAACCACCGCCAAAACAAGAATTGTTTGTTTTACCAACTACCGTTCCGGCTTTGATCGTCAATCCTCCGGAGAACGTATTCGCGCCTGAAAGTGTAAGCGTCCCCGCCCCTGTCTTATTCAGCGCGGCCGCTCCCGAGATTACGCCGGAGATGGTGAAGGTGGCGCCGGTATCTACAAAGACGGTCGTGTCCGCGTCGAGCGAGACAGGCACCGAGACGGTGATGCCGTTATTGCCGGTGAAGGTGCCCGTGTAGCCGGAGGCGACGTTTATGGATGCCGGGGCGCTGACACTGGCGTTAAAGGCGCAGCCGCCTGTGTGGGCAGAGCCGAAATAGACGTTCTCGTCTGCGCCGGGGACCGCGCCGGTCGACCACGCGGATGTATCGTTCCAGTTCGCGGCCGAGTCCGCTATCCATGTGTTGCAGTTGGTGAAGGTCCAGTTGGCGTTGCTTCCTGAATCCGCCGAGGTCGTGGCAGCCACGGTTGCGCGTGAGGCGGCATTCGAATACTGGACGTCCGTATAGGCCGCGTTGACCGTGCCGGCGCCGGTGAGGTCCCACGCCGACGCGGCGTCCGAGCGCAGGACGACCATATTCGCCGCGTCCGTGCCCGCGAAGTTGAGCGTCGCGCCGGAGGCGACGGTGACCGTGTCCGCGTCGTCTATATAGTAGGTACCCGGGTTAAACGTGAGCGTGCCCGCGGTGACGGTGATGTTGTTGAGCGGCTTCGCGGCCGATGTCGTGCCGGATATTGTGGTGGTATAGCCGGATTTATCGATGGTGAGCAGGCCCGAGGGCATCTTCCCGCCGTCAGCTATCGTGAGAGCCTGGTCGGCGGTGGTAGAGGTGAGCTGTATCGCCGTCGTGCCGCCGTCAAAGGTAGAGGCGACGACTACGGGGCCTTTTGCCTGCAATGTGCCGCCGTACACTGCTCCATCCGTCAGTAATAATGAATTCTCTATGTCTATTATTGTTTCCGAAGGGATCGTTACGTAGTACCCGCCGGCAGTGAACGCAACTTCAAGATTATAAAGCTGCTCTTCAAAACTGGTGCTGAGAGATTTGGTCTGGCCGGTAAGCTTGATCGTTCCGTTGTTGTGACCAAATGTCCCCCCGGTATGGGTAAAAAAACATGTTGATCTCGGAAATGTCAAGATGCCTGACGTCGAGGTGAAAGTGCCCTGTTGGATTGTGAGGGACACAAACGACACGTTTGCTCCGGACGCAAAATCGATTGTAGTCAATGCGCTGTTGAGGATGAGGTTGGGAAGCTGCGCGCCATCGGGTATGGTGAAACTCTGGTCTCCCGCGCCATCTATCAGAAGGTTGCCTTCGTAACCTACACTGCCGTAGAACGAGGAGGCAAACAATACGGTTCCTTTAGCTTCTATGGTACCGGAAAATGCCCCTTCCGTCATAGTCAGCACGTGGTTTACCACAAACGTGTCGTCGGAACTGAGAAAAAAAGGCTGTGCCCAATTATATGCAAGTTCAAAATCATAAAATTCCTCTGCAACATCTACATCGGCGGATTTTTGCTGGCCGGTGAATTTCACCTTTCCATTATTATGGTTAAACGTTCCTCCCGCAGTATGCGTATAGTTATTGCTAAACGTCAGCGTCCCGCTCGGCGCGGTTACGGTGCCGGCAGACTGGGTCCAGCTGCCCTTCACGTTCACATCCGTATTACCGAAGCTGAATTCGCCCGCTCCGCTAAAAGTGAGGTTGTAGCAGGCCTTGGCGGTTGAGTTTAACGTAACGGTCTTCGAGCCGGTCGCGGCGTTCATGTTTAAAGTAGAGGTGAGATAGGTGAACGTGCCTGCCGAGGTATCAAAATCCCCGCTGCAGGTAATGGTGTTGTTGTTCGGGGCAAGTGTGCCGGTGTTAGTAATCTTGCCGATGACAGTGAGGTTGGTCGTGCCGGAGGCGCTTTCAGTGACGGTGCCTGCGTTTGTGAGATTGCCGGAAACGGTGAGAGTGGCTCCGGAAGCGATCGTCAGGTTACCGCCTGTCTGGACGGTGATAGCTCCGATACTGATGTTAGAGCTTGCCGCTATTATAGGGTTGTTAGTGACATCGGGTATAATGACTGTACAGCCGGTGTCAGTCGGCGCGACGCCGCCTTGCCAGTTGGTAGCTGTCGCCCAGTCGGTATTAGTCGCGCCTGACCAGGTGTAAGTCGCGGAGCTCCAGTTGACGTTGTGGAGCGAATCGGTAGAAGTTGCCGGCGCGATGACTGTAGCGTTATCGTTATACGAGTCCTTGTAGTCGACGTATGAGACACTGCGGGCGCCTGAGGGGTTTATGTGCCAGTATGTGCCGTCCGAGGCCGTGCCTTCCGCGTCGCAGGACCGCAAAGACAGGAGCTGATCCGCCGCGCCCGCAAGGGTGAGCGTCCCGCCCTCCGCGAAGGTCTGCGTGCCGGTGTTGTCGAAATATAGCGTGTCCGCGGCCGCTACGGACTTTGTCAGGCTGTAGAAAGCGGTCGAGCCGAGGATCTTCTGGCCTGTGCCGGCCAGGTTGACCGTCCCTGATGAAACAGTTCCGCCCGAAGCGCCTGTCCAGTCATGCGTAACACCCATCGCGTCGGCGAGGGTAAGCGCGCCTGTCGCGGCTAATGACACATAGTAAAAATTATTACTTGTGCCTGTCGTAACCGTCCCTGTCCCGTCAAATACGACCGTGCCCGCCGTGAGCGCGGCGCTCGCTCCGCCGGTCGCGGGAGCGCTGGTGTTATTCCATGTGCCGGAGCAGGTAAGAGTAGTGTCCGCCGCCATCTGGAGTTTGCCGTCGTTCTGTACGGTAACATTTCCGATCGCGGTGTCGGTTACTGATGAGGAGATGAGCGTGTCTATCCCCGCCGCTGTTTCCATGTTGTTATTGTCGATGATAATCTCGCCATTCCCGGCGCCGTCATTCGCATCCTGAAGGTATATCGTCCCCGCGGCGCCTTTTGGACTCCCGGATCCGCCAAAAGCTTGAAAAGTAGGCGTCCAGGATGTACCTGTGGTTTGGATAACAGATATGCGGCCGCCTCCGCCGCCAGAAGCGTTACCCTTTGCCGAAATAGTACCTGTCCCGGCCAAACTACCGCAGGTTATATTAACAGACCCTGCCGAGCTTGATTGCGGGCCGGTTGGAGATGCCGATATCGCGCCGTCGATAGTGCATGTTCCCGCTACGGACAATATCACAGCGCCCCCTCCCGCGTAGCCGGAGAAATGCCCGCCGCTTCCAAGATTTACCGGATTAATAATCGAGCCATAAGTCGCCAAGGCCTCGCCATCGCCGCCTTCCCCGCCATGCGAACACGAACTGTACCAGTTAGGCCCCTTGCCCGGCCCTTGATCACCGGAAAATCCCAGTCCGTCCGCTTTTATAGTTCCGCCTGACGCCACAGTAACACTTGACGCGCTTACGGTAGCGGCCGTTCCCCACGGGCTGGAAACCGATCCACCTGCAACGACAAGTGGATTTCCGTCAAGTTCGAGCGTGCCGCCGGAGTTTATCGTAATGGCCCCAAAATCATAATTATACGTCCCGTCATATCCGAGACGTAATGTTGACATGTTCCCGTTAGGCAAGGTAAGATTGTAGTTCGAAGGAAACGCTATCGTGCCGGCGTACGATTGGGAATACCCTGCAAGACTACCGTTAACGTTAAGTGAACCTGAAAAATTACTCATCGAGCCGACGTTCACAAGGGATATTCTACCGCCGCCGCCCCCTCCTTGCGAGTATAATCCATATACATACCCTGCCTTAGCAGTTATGGCGCCTGAACCTTCGAGCGCAGATGCCGTAATGTTAATAGAGCCGCCAGCTCCGCCACCGGTAGACGAAGGACCGCTTGCCGAAAGCGTCCCGTTCACTGTGACTGTCCCTGTAACAGACAATTTAATCGCGCCTCCTCCGGCATAAGAGTTGTTGCCGCTGCCTAAACTTTCAGGATTTGCGGCAGAACCATAAGGAGAAGGAGAGTCTGTAACTAAGGCGCTTGCACCTCCATGACTTGGATAATTAGTGCCATATCCCGGAGCGGACGTATACGCGGCTGGAAATCCGCACGCATCCGCGGTTATCGTGCCGCCGGACTGGATGTCGATGTTGGCCGCGGTGATGGTGCGGCCTTTGCCGCCGGCAACGGTAGCGCCCTGAGAGTCCGTGGTGGTCGTAGTCAGATCCGTGTATGGGCACGTTATAGTACTACCGGAGTAGACGGTGATGTCGCCTGTCGCGGTAAGTGACGCGGCTGTGCCTTGAGTAAACGACAATACGGAGCCTGAGACTGTCTGGCCCACGTTGACGGTGTCGCAGATGACGTTGTCCGAGATACTCACTGTCGCGGCGCCCTCTATATCAAGGATGCCTAAGTTATTACTGCCGCCCTTTATGATACCGCTTCCGGGAGTGTCGCCGAGTTTAATCACCGAGGAAGCGGCCTTGGTAAACACACCGGCCGATGTGTCTATGCCTGCCGTGGTGAGGGTCTTGCCGGCCGCCATAACGAGTGTGCCGTTATTGTCCACGCCCGCCGTTACCGCGAGATTGTCGTTTGCCGTAAGCTGGGCGCCGGAGTTTATGGTCAGCGTCAATATTGCGGGCGTTGTCCCTGGCGAGATGACAGGGTCATTCGCCGTATCCGGTATAATGCAGTTCGATGCCGCGCCGGGAAGAGCGGCAGGCGACCAGTTCGCGGCTGTGGCCCAGTCAGTCTCGTGGCCGGCGGCGCCGCCCACCCAGGTACATACGCCTGGCAAAGTGTTAATGTCCCAGTTTAAATCGGTCGCGTCGATTGTCGTATTGGGGCCGGCGTGGATAGTGGGATATCCGCCCGTTGACGCGTCGGAATACTTGGCGTTGACAAAATCGATATTGTAAGCGCTTCCCGCGGCCGCGTTTATCCGCCACTTGGTCGTGTTATCGCTGTTTAACGTGAGGAGGCCGCCCGGGGTGCCGTAGAGTGTGAGCTCTCCGCCGGAATTGACGGTGACGGTTTTCGAATTCTTGAATAGTATCGTGCCGCCGCCAAGGACGGCCGAGAGCGCCCCGCCGGAATTTATCGTGACGTCATTTTGGAACGTCGTGTTGCCGCCCAGCGTAAGCGTGCCGCCCGAAATCGTGACCGCGCCGGGGATGGTAAGCGCGCCTGAAGTTGTAACTGTATTACTAGCTTTATTTACGGTGAAAGTACCTGTTGGAAATTTATTTGTGCTCATGGCTATAGTTTGGTCATTAGTACCGGAAACAGTGATAGAACCTGCTCCACCAGTTCCACCACTATCTCCCCAACTGGCAGTATCTACGATACTACCAGTTGCGTTTATTGTGCCGCTCCCAAGAAAGCCGCTATATAACGTCAAGGTACCGTTTACTATTATAGAAGTTCCGGCAGTAACATACGCGCCCTGGCCGCTATTATTGGATTTTAACGTCACATTATTAAATTGCTTACCATCCATATTAATTGTATAATTTACGCCGCTAAAAACTACTGTTCCTGTATCTACATTGAATGTTCCGCCGTTTATCTTAAGCGCTTCAGCTAAATCAGTACCATTTGCAATGGTCGTAGTAAAGGAACTGCAATTATACGTTCCCGCAGTAAGCGTTAGAGACCCAAATGTGCAATCTACGGCCTGAGTAAAATTGATATTTGAGTTATTAAACACAACTTTTGGCGACTTGCCTCCGCTTATAGTATAGCTTTGCGCATCGGTTCCTTCTAAACGTATAGTGGTAGTTCCAGTGCCATAGCCAAAATTAGCGCCTTGAGTTACATTCCCCTTAGCAATAATTGTGCCGCCGTAGCTATTACCAACCGTAAGGTTTAATGTCCCATTTACTGTTATCGTATTCCCGCTATCAATAGTTAGCGCCTGGCCACTATTATTTTTATTAAAAGTGAAATTATTAAACGTTTGTCCATTTGCGTTAAAATTTTTACTCAATCCTGTAAAACTTACCGTTCCAGACCCTTCACTAAAAGACCCGCCTGTAATAGTAAAATCACCAGCGCACGTCAGCGTCCCGCTCGGCGCGGTGAATGTGCCGCCGGAGAGCGTAAAGTTGCCGTTCAGCGTCATATTTGCCGTGCCGCCGGTGAACGTGCCGCCGGACTGGCTAAAGTTAGTAACTGTCAGAGTATACGCGCCGTTTGAGAGCGCTCCCGTATAGCCGTTGACGATAGAGATTCCGCCTAATGACGTTATATTGGCGCCGAGGGCGCAGTCGTAAGCGCCTGATGTGGCGTTGAATATGGCGGTGTCGTTGGCGCCGGGCTTTACACCGCCGGACCAGTTGGCGGCGGTCTCCCAGTTGGTTGATGTCGTGCCGAGCCATACGATGCCGTATTCCGAGGCGCCGATATCCCACGTGCCCGAGCGGATGATGCCTTCGATATCGTCGGTGGGAGCGCCTGTAGATGTGCCACGGTTCTTAGCCGCCGTGTCGGTGGATTGCAGATGGAAATCCTCACTGCCGGGAGTAGTGCTGACGAAGAGAGCGGTGCCGTTAGCGCCCTGGTAGCTCGCGCCGTCGGGCGAGGTAGCGTCCTGCGAAAGGTTCGTGGCGTGCGTGGCGATTGTGCCCGAGTAGTCGGTAGTATTGCCGTTGGCTATATTGTTCTTGGCGGTGATCGCGCCCGCGCCGATAGAGATACCCGTAAGGTTGTTGTAAACGGTGTTATTATATAAGTTGTAGGTCCCGCCGGTTGCAGTGGCAATACCCGCGCTGCCCGCGACGGCGGCGTTTTTGAAATTGTAGACGGCGTTATTATAGATTTTGCCGGTTATATTCGCGTTATCCCCGTAAATCCCTATACCTGCCGAATCGGCATTCGTTATCGCGCCCTGAATAATATTCTTCTGTATGAGGATCGTCGCGGCCGCATCCTGGCCGTCTATTCTTATGCCGGCGCAGCCGTTTCCGGTATATCCGCCGGAGTTAGTGTATTTTATCTGGAGACCTTCTACGGTAACGAAATTTTCCTTAATATACAACGCGGGGGAATCATCCGCGCCCGCTGTTACTCCCAATATATACGCGTCCGTCTTCCACTTGCCGGTGTGGCGCGCCGCGGGAGTCGTGTAGATTTTGATATAGTATGACGCGTTGGTCGTCCAGCCGTCTATGGTTACGGCGGTATTTTCCGAGTAGCCGCTCGCGTTCGTCCACGCGCCGTCAATCCTGGCAACGGCGATGACGGAGTCGGGGGCTGTAGACGCCGCCACGGAGCCGGCGGCTTCGCCCGTACTTACCGCGCCGTTAAGCGTGTCTGTCACATTTATCGTTTCGCCGGATACGAATGTGCCTGTGACGGCCTTGACGCAGATTTGAGAGGTAGTGGCGTGCGTTACTGTGCCGTAAGCGGCCGATGTCGCTCCCTTGACGAAGTCCCCATCGTCGACCGCGCCTGTTATGCCGCCGTGGCTTAATACTCTAGTCATGACGCCCGCTGTGTTAGAGACGAGGTCGGCCTGGTTATTCGCCTCCCATGTCGTGAGCGACGTGTAGTCCCCGCCCGATTCGGCGATCGTCGAGACGAATTCCGTAACGGCGTTGGCGGGCGAAGTCAGCAGAGTCAGGGCCAGCGCCGTCGTCGTCAGGAGGATAAGGGCAGCAAGGATGTGTGAGGGCCGATAGGGATGAAAAAGCCCGGAAAAGGATAGAAAAGTTTGGGAAAGTCCAATCCGTATCCGTAGTCTCACGTTAACCCTCCGTAGGTTGGTTATTATAATAAGTGCGCTTGGTTATATTAGTAAGTCAAACCCCTTATAGGGATAGATAAGGATTGATAAGGATGGATAAGGATCCGCTTGTTAACTCAACCCTTGAGCCTGCCGGCTGAGTCACCACTTGAACTGCCGGCGCGACCCTTGAGCCTGCCGGCTGACTCGGCTCAACGCTGCTACCTTTCCCTACCCCCTACACATCCTTCTTTTTCCTTATTATTCCTTTTTCATCCTTCTCGATCCCGAACCTGTCTTCCGCCAGCTTCCAGAACCTGTCTTCGGAGGAGCGGCGGGCTCGACCCACCTTCCTTATCATGTCACTGCCGGGCAGGGCCTTACCGGCTATCGCCTTCGTCTCTACCGCCCTTATCTGCCTGCCGAGCATGCAATCCTCGCCATAGATTAGGTCCAACAGTCCTTCTATCTCCTTCTCTATCCCTACCTTTCCCTCTCTATCCTTATTCTTTCCTTCTAAATCCTTCTCTCTCCATCTTTCCCCATCCTTTAACTCCCTCTTCAGCTCCTCGAAATCCCCTTTTAACTCCTCCAGCGAGCCCCTGGAGACGCCGAGGAAGAACAGGTATGCCTTTGTATCTCCCCTCTTCGCGCCTTCGGCTATGTTGCTTGAGATCGAGCGGGCCGAGTCGTTCATGTGGCCGATGAGCCGGCTGTCGCGGATCCGCTCGAGATGAGCGGCGGTAAAACGCTTCGTCCGCCGGTATATCTCCAGGCCCTGTTTGTAAGTCAGGAGCTTCTCGTATCCCTCCTCGTACACCATCCTTATCTTTTCCTCTCTATCCTTATTTATCCCTATCTTCAGCCCTTGTACCGTTTGCGATTTTAAGATGGCCTCGGCTATAAGCCTCGGCACTTAGCTAACCCTATGGCTGAACTAACTTGGCCTCGGCTATAAGCCTCGGCACTTAGCTAACCCTATGGCTGAACTAACTTGCAACCTGTCCCCTATTTCAAGATTAAAGGTGTCCCCGGATTTAAAATCAAATAACCTTTCTTAATTCCGCCTGGATCTGCTCTTTATCCGGCAAATAAAGTTGATACCTCGACACGAATAACTTGCTAGATACGCCTCCCAGGGCATATTCAACAAGGACGTCGTCTTTGTCGGCGGCAAGAATAATACCTATGGGTTCTTTATCATCCGCGGCCATTTCTTCTTTTTTGAAATAATTCAAGTACATATTCATCTGGCCGACATCAAGATGATCCGCGCTGCCTATTTTCAGATCAACCAGAACAAAACATTTCAATATCCTGTGATAGAAAACAAGATCCACATAATAATGTTTATTACGAAAACTCAAACGGTATTGCCGGCCCACAAAAGTAAATCCTTTACCCATCTCCAGCAGAAACATCTGAATATTATCAATAATCCTCTGCTCAAGCTCTCTCTCGGAATACATACGACTCTGCGGAATTTTTAAGAATTCCAGCACATACGGCTCTTTAACGATATCCTCGTCTTTCCTTATAACATGACCTGACTTTGACAGTTGAACGACGGCTTTTTTATTTTTACTCAACGCGAGCCTTTCAAAAAGCATAGAGTTTATCTGGCGATTTAGCTCGCGGACCGACCAGCTCTCAAGCAGGCACTGTTTTTCATAAAAACCGCGGGCTCGGTCGCTCTTCACCCCTATAAGCTCGACAAGATGGCTCCAGCTTAATTTTCCAGACAGTGTCTGGATTTTTGGGTACTTGAGATAAAGTTGCCGCATGATGTAGACATTGCTCCTGCTAAAACCCTTACCATGATGCAGTCTCAAATCTTGGGCTATTTGGTTCAATAGATCAGATCCATACACCGCCCTGCCGGCGCCTTTTTGCTCAAATTCCACAATTTCCCGGCCGATTTCCCAATAAGTCCGTATCAAAACGCTGTTGACAGCCGCATAAGCTTGATGCCTTCCGCGGGCAAGTATCCGGCCGATTCCCTTAATAAGATTATTATATCTCGCGTTAATCATAGTGCTCATCTCACTCACCTCTTACTCCCCTTGTACCGTTTGGCAAATTGACTTGGCCTCGGCTGTAAGCCTCGGCACTTAGCTAACCCTATGGCTGAACTAACTTGGCCTCGGCTGTAAGCCTCGGCACTTAGCTAACCCTATGGCTGAACTAACTTGGCCTCGGCTGTAAGCCTCGGCACTTAGCTACCCCCATGGCTGAACTAACTTGGCCTCGGCTGTAAGCCTCGGCACTTAGCTAACCCCATGGCTGAACTAACTTGCAACCTGTCCCCTATTTCAAGATTAAAGGTGTCCCCCGGCGCCTTCGCGTATCTTTTCGAGCGTCTTTTCCATGAGCGCGGCGAAGACCGCGATCTTCTCATAAATTGCCCGCGCGACTTCCTCTTTATATGTATGAGACGTGTCGTTCCTGCTATCGGTCATTTCCTGAAGCGCAACGGTTTCTTCTTCGTCCGCCAGGCCCAGGGAAAAAATCTCTTTAAAGCACGATTTGGGAGAATTCGCTATTATGCCTTCTTTCTCCTTCAGGTATTCTCTCACAAATTTCCAGAAGGCCTCAAAGGTATATTCAAACCGTTGTATCGCGGCGTCTCTCACTATGATAGAAAACGGCTGCAGCATAATTTCTTTTAGCGTAGACAGAGCTTTCGTCGCGTCTTTATATTTTAATTCCAGTCTTTCCATAAGATCGCTCCTTTAATCGCCTCTCCCCTGAAATCCGCAGACGTCTTCGAAAAATCCACGATCTCAACTTTGTAAGGAATATTCAGCCGCTCCACTTCTTCTTCCAGTAGGAGAATTTTTCTCTTATCAATCCGCTCACGCGGTATCAGTCCCACATCTACATCCGACGTGATATGATTATCGTTTCTAGCCCTGGAACCGAAAAGAATTATCTTCACGTCTTCATTTACAAATACGGCCAGCGTAGCTTTCTTCAATTTCTCAATATATTTATTTTTCATACTAATAAAATATGTGATTGCTTCGTCCCCCTCGCTTCGCTCGGGGTCCTCGCAATGACGACTCTTTTTTACCCGCTAACCCGCGAACAATCTTCTCGAAGGCACGGCCCAGATAGCCGGCTCCTGAATCTTCTTAATCTCATTACCGGTGTAAATAACCAACCCCCCGCGCCACGCGGAACCCAAACGGCCGGCGATCTCTCTCATCGCGGTGATATCCCCCGGGGAAATGGTCGGACGCGATTTTATTTCCATGCCGATGACGCCGCCTTCCGTCTCCAGGAGGATATCAAGCTCCATGCCGGAACGAGTGCGATAAAAATAAACCTGCGCGACGGAGGAGGGCGTTGTCTTGATCCATTTACACAGTTCCGCGACCACCATCGTCTCATAAATCTCTCCGGATACGCCTTCCCTGTATCCGCATAGCTGCCGCAGGAGCCCGACGTCCACCCAGTATAGTTTCGGCGTTTTAACCACAGAACTCGTGATATTTTTATAATACGGCTGGATCAACATCACCTGATAAGAAAGGCGCAAATATTCCAGGTATCTTTTCGCGGTATCAACGCTCACCGAGGCATCGCGCGCCAATTCGGAATAATTTAACAATTTGCCCGATCTTAAGGCGGACAACTTCTGGAATTTTCTGAACGGTTCAAGATCGGACAGCCTGGCCAAATCTCCGAGGTCTCTCTCAAGATATGTATATTCATAATCCTTTAACCACTTCCAACGCTCATTATCATCCGGAATATGTAAAAGCGCGGGCATGCCGCCCCACTTCAGGATATGATTTTCGGCGTCACGGCAGCCGGCATCCTCGCGATCCGTCAGGAACGCCGGAACTCCGGAGAAGATCTTATCGATATCTCCTCTTGAAAACAGCATGTCTATCAACGGCGCTTTTATGAAAGCCTCTTCCGCGGAAGAGTCATAGCGTAATTCGCGCATTAGAAGCGGCCATAGCTCATACATAGAAACCCTGCCCGCGAGAGACTCCCGTATCTTTTTCAAAAGCAGTATGTGGCTTGATCCCAGCATCACAGAAAACGATATTCCGCCGTCATCGTAGGCGTATTTTATCTTCTCAAAAACAACAGCCTCCTTCTGCGCTTCATCTATGACCGCGTTACCGATATCTCTGGACCATGAGGCCGACATAATGCTCCTGGCAATTTCTCTATTTTCGGGTGAATCAAGATTTATATAGCGAAGGTCCGGATATTTGGCCTTAGCTAAAGTTGTCTTGCCTGTCTGTCTTGCGCCCGTAATAACAACCAGTTTTTTAACCGTTGAATTTGGCAAAAATTTACTCAAAAACCTATACTTCTGTATTTTTTCGCTCATAATAGTAAAATATACAGTATTTTATCGCATTTGTCAAGTCAGAATGTGCTAATCATTCTCCCTTGCTTCCTTGTACCGTTTGCGATTTTAACTTGGCCTCGGCTGTAAGCCTCGGCACTTAGCTAACCCCATGGCTGAACTAACTTGGCCTCGGCTATAAGCCTCGGCACTTAGCTAACCCCATGGCTGAACTAACTTGGCCTCGGCTGTAAGCCTCGGCACTTAGCTAACCCCATGGCTGAACTAACTTGCAACCTGTCCCCGGCGCAGGCGGCGCAAATATTTCAAATCTTCCAGATCCTTCGGCCTGGCCGCGGCGCTCTTCATCCTTATAAGATCGTCGAGCGACGCGAAATACACAAACGTGCGGCCGAATTTCTTCCTTACCTTATTCTCCCACACATCGTCAAAGCTTATACCTTTTACAAAAGGGTGTATATCGGTCTCTACGATATATTGCCTTATGAGCAATTTTTTCTTGAGCAAATCCTCTATCCGGACGTCCGTCACATCGTATCCAAACGCCCTTAGCGCGGCCCATACCCGTTCGGCGTTAGCCTTCGTCGGCCTTATAAAAATGTCAATATCCAAAGTCGCGCGGGCGTAACCGTGAACCGGGAAAGCGGTAGCGCCGATGATGACGAATTCGGCCTTATGTCCTTTTAATAATTTTAGAAGATCTTCTGTTTTCATGTTTTCCCAACAGGTCCAACATCTCCTTTGTCTTATTAAACATCATCTCGAACCTCTCTTTTACGGAGAGAGAATTGAGGTATCGTAATTCGAATTCTATCTCTTTATTCGTGTTATGTTTTTTCAGTTTTAATATACTTGCGCCGCTCACATTTCTCCCCGGCCTATGCCCTTACTTGTTTTTTGTACCGTTTGCGATTTTAACTTGGCCTCGGCTATAAGCCTCGGCACTTAGCTAACCCCATGGCTGAACTAACTTGGCCTCGGCTATAAGCCTCGGCACTTAGCTAACCCCATGGCTGAACTAACTTGCAACCTGTCCGCTATTTTGAGATTAAGAGTGCCCCCTGTTTGTGAACCAGGTTCATCACTCTCATACTCTTTGCTTGAACCCGGTTCAAACACAGTGCGTGAACCCGGTTCAAGATTCACACCCTTTACCCGCAAACCCGATCAATCACCTTCTCTCCTCGATCTGATCCCGCTTAATGACGGGCTTGGATGAGAGGAGGCCTTTGAGGGCAGAGACTTTCTTATCAAGGAGTTTCTGCTTATTTAAGTCTATCCTGTATTTTCTAGGTCCCCCCGGCTTTGTTATGGGCTTGCCGTCCCTATCCTTACCTGTGACTATTTCCCGCGGTCTTGTCAAATCCGCGGCCTCTTGTTCCGTAAGATCCGCCTGCACTATCAGGAAACTGCGGCGCTCGGTGTCGGACCATTTAAAACCTGTGGGCCTGACCATTACTATGTCGCCCTCTTTGAAGCTCGCCCTGGCGTCCTCTTCAGGATTCGAGGAAACGTTACTGCCGAGCTTGACCAGGATGTCGTAGGATTGCGCGCCCGTCTTTTTTTCTTCTTCGGGCTTCTCTTCTACTTCTTTTGAGGCGAGCTCCCCGGCCTCTTCTCCGCCGCCTGCGGCAACTTCTGAACCAGGTTCAAGGCTCGCTTCGGTTATACCTGCTTCTGACCCCTGGCCTATCGAGAAGAGGGAGTTGGAGACGTCGTAGACCTTCTCGTTCAGCGAGTCGGAGACGCGAATAAGGCACTTGTCGGAAATCAATAAGGCTTGAGAAGGATCAATAGGGATAGATAAGGATCGAGAAGAATCGGTAGGGGTAGATAAGGATCGAGAAGGATCGGTAGGGGTAGATAAGGATCTAGAAGGATCGGTAGGGGTAGATAAGGATTCCGGGACGAGCCAGGAATAACGGCCGGTGTTGGCGCAAGCGGCGATGTCGGAGTAGGCTTTGCCTCCATCAATCGAATAGGCTAATTTCATTCGGTATTTCGGATCGTATTCAACCGCGTCCCAAATGATCGAATGCGCGCTTCCCGCGGCCCATTTTTCGCTGTCATTGGGCGCGATAACGCTGATCTTGCCGCGGCGGAAGTCGAGGGTGAAGTTAACGAGGGATGAAGGATGAGAGACGAGAGACGCGTCCTCTTTCGTCCCTCGTCCTTCGTCTTTCGTCCTTCGTAACGTCGCTTTCCACCTGAGTGTGTCGCCCTCGGCGAAGTCTTTCTTTGAGGCGTAGTAATACTTGCCGGTTTCGCAGTCGTCCTTAAATTTGCCGGAGTCGTCTGTAGAAAAGTCAATGGTGAGCGGGTTTAATGAACCCGCTATCTCGCTAACCGGCTTACCGGCTAACCCGCTAACTTCCCAGCTCGGGATAACTATGCGCGCTTTAAAAGGCGAATGGATGGCGGGCGAGACGTAATAGCCCTCGGACGCCTTATCGGCCAGGACGAGACTACCATCAGGCGCTACGACGGTGTCGCTAAATTCGGCAAGGTTCGGAATCTCTTCAGCGGCCTTCGCTGTTTTGGCTGTGTCGATTGAGATTGCTTCGGCTTCACTGTCATTCCCGGGCAAGCGGGAATCCGCGCCTTGGATTGCCGCTTTCGCGGCAATGACGGGGGAAGCAAGCTGTCTCGTTCTTATCCAGTAATATTCGACGCTTCCCAGGGTAGATAGCTCTATAGCGCCTTTGGCGAGAGCGTCTTTATTCAAGAACTTGAATGGGTCGCGCGCTTCTTTTGAACCGGGCGCGTCTGATTCTTTTGAACCGGGTGCATCTGTGGAAAGCTCTTTGTCAGCACCCGGTTCAAAAACTCCGCCTTTGCCGATTACCTTATAAATAAAGGTTCCCCCATCCGTCCGCGCTTTAAATTCGAGTATTCCGCCGTTGAACCGGTATGCCTTTGCCGTTATTTTGCCCGGCACGGACGCGTCCCAAAGCGCCGTGTCCGGCACGCCGTTCTTGAAGTCGTCGAAGAAATCGAATACGTCCGCCCCGTTCGACAGGTCCTTCGCGCCGCGGCAGCCGTAATACAGGTAAAGTTCATGCCCTTCGGCCGGTAATTGCGGTATCTTCACCCAGAACACGCCCACTCGCTGACCCGCTGACCCGATGACGCTTTCTAAATAGTGCGGCAATACGGTAACTTCGTCCTTCTGGACGAAGCGGATATCGGCGAAGTCGGACTGTGTCGCGGACTTCAGTACGACATCGGCGGATAAGGATTGAGAAGGATTGATAGGGATAGATAAGGATCGAGAAGGATCGGTAGGGATAGATAAGGATCCGGGCTCACCGACTTTGATACGGATCTGGTAGTTGAAGAGAGATTGTTTCGTCGTTTCGCTCCTCGCAATGACGGAGGAGGAGCTGTTTCCTGTCCCCTGTCCCCTGCCCCCTGTCCCCTGTCCCCCTATATATATAGGTAAGCGGCGCGTGAATCCGGTCAGTTCGGGGCTGCCCCATGGGCCGACAACGCCTGAAAGGTCCATATAACTTATCCTGACTTCGCTTAAAACACTGCCCGGGGCGAGCGTCGCGCGCCATAAAAGCTTATTTCCGGCCTTGAACTTGCCCCATTCGAGCGGAACGCCGTTAACAACCCGGACATAATCGCCCGAATTGCCCGTAGCGCTCACCTCCATGGTGACCTGGCCGGTGAATATCCAGCTTGCCGATATGCCCGCTATCATGCCGTCCGCCGCGTAAGGCGCGGCGAGTTCGCAGGTCCCCGGAGAGCGCTGGTATATCAGGGACTTATCCGCGGCGAGGCCCACGCCGTTCTGCAGGCAGTTCTTCACGAATTTGAACGTCCCCTGCCCGTCCGAGCGCCATGTGATGGGGGATTTGAAGGTGACTTTGTCGGCGTACGTCAGGGAACAGGGAACAGGGAACAGGGAACAGGAGAAGAAAAGAATAATTCCGGTCGTTAGTATTAGTCTACGCATTAAACCCTCCTGGTTTCATTTAAGGCGCTGGATAAGTTTATACAGCATCGCCCCTATCTCATCTCTCATTCTTATCAATACATCGAATTCCTCATTGACAATATATCCTAAATCTTTTGCTAATAATATTTGCGTTTCAAGCTCCGCCAATGAACCATATGCAACAAATAAAAACTGAATGTACTCTGCTTTACCTTTTCTTGAATTACCTTCAGCTATATTCGATACTATGGAAACGCTTGCCCTTCTCATCTGGCTTACGATCCCATATAATTCTTCTTTTGGAAATTTTTTCGTTACCTTATATATGTATAACGTTAATTCATAGGCCCGTTTCCAAACTCGCAGATCTTTAAAATTTTTTATTTCTCCATCCATTTTTACCGATCCCCGATACCTGTTATCTGACCCCTGATACTACCTCACTTCCGCCCCGACGCGGCCCTCGACCTCTGTCCTGAACATCCATTGCCGCACCTTCGCCGCGTCTTCGCCTATCGGGTGGAGCTCAAGGTATTTGTTATAATGTACTAAGGCTCTTTTGTTCTTATTGAGCTTGTCATCATAGAGTATCCCCAGATTATAATGGACGCCCGCGTCCCTGGGGTCTATCTTCAGGCATTTCTCATACTCTCTCTCCGCGTCTTCATACAAACCGGCTTTGTCGTATACGACACCGAGATTATAATGCATATTAAGCTCTTCTTTCTTATATTGCATCTTTAACGCGTCGACTCTTTCATTCACCAATTTCGCCCGCCTTTCGGCCGCGGCCTTACCGGCTTTGGCGTATTGCAGCTCTCTGGAGATTTTCTTAGCCTCCGACTTCACCTTCTTAACGCCCCGCGCCTTCTCTTTCAGTTTTTCTTCGAGCTCTTTTATATCATCGCGAAGTTTCTCATTTTCTTCTTCCGTTCTTCGCAGGCTTTTATCAAATCTTTTATTCTCGGCGAGCGCCTTCTTAAGATCTTTATCCAATTTTTTTGCTGCTGTTTCCGGGTTCGGGACGGATGCGCGCTCCTCCGCCGCGGCCGCCTCATCGATCAGCTTCTCAAGCTCCGACTCCGTGGACATCCTTTCGGCGGCGAGAGCCTTCAGGGCGCCTAACGCATCCCTGCCCTGTTTCTCCAATTCCGCGATACGTCCGTCCAGGTCTTTCGAAGCCTTCCTCATATTGTCAATATCGGACGGCGCCTTCGCCGCATCCGCGGCAACAGCGTTATCCGCGCGCTGTTCTTCCATAACCGTGGCGACCGGCGAAACGGCCTCTTCCTCTTTCTTCCTGATCTCGTATTCCAGAGATTCTTTCTCCCCGGCGGCCTTTCGCAGGCCCTCCACAATGGCTCTCCTCTCAACGGTCAACCTTCGTATGTCGACGCCCGCCTTTTCGGCTTTCGCAGGATCGGACTTGCGCCTGGCCCTATTCCTTTCGGTAATGGCTATCTTAAGGTTATCGGCCGCCTGTTCCCGCTTACCCTTAAGGCCTTCGATATTACTATCCACGGCCTTCAGGCTTCCCCTGATTTCTTTAATCTCTGAAATGAACGCGGCATCGTTAGCGATCGGGGAAGAGGCGGCGGGGGCCTTGTCTTTAAGTTTAGATTCGAGCGCCTTGACTTGAGAGGCCATCTCTCCGGATCCGATGGAGACGCCTGGCCGGTTTTTTAACTCCTCTTCCTTAAGCTTTATAGCCTCAGCCTGCTTATCTTTCTCATTCCGGGCGGAAAGAAGCGCGTTTTCATCATCTTTCTGTTTTGCTTCGAGTTCCGCGGCCTTTTTATCCGCGGAAGCGACAGCCGCCTTAAGCGCTTCGATCCTGGCGTTAATTTTAGCCCGCTCGTCCGCGTCCTGTTTTCGCGCGTCCGCCGCTTTCCGGCTGTCTTCCTTAACCTTATTCAATTCGTCGTCTTTGGCCCTAAGCTTATTTTCGGCGTCCTTCAGCTTCCCTGTCATCGCGAGGAGGCCGGAGGCCGACGAGGCGATCTCTTTTTCCTTCGCGGCGAGCTTCGCATCGGAGGCGGCGAGTTTCGCTTCAAAGTCTTTGACGGTTTGAGATTGCTTCGCTTCGCTCGCGATGACGGTATCGCGGAGTTTTCCCTCGGAGG
>Ga0265297_10003514_pt1 | contig 28078 bp, 32 predicted proteins | sample Munlanlwell13791_FD_192502 | JGI IMG/M metagenome (GOLD analysis project Ga0265297, IMG submission 192502) | Leachate microbial communities from a municipal landfill in Southern Ontario, Canada - Leachate well 137-91 | ecosystem: Engineered > Solid waste > Landfill > Unclassified | place...
AAAATCCCTGAGAGATGGATACATTACCATAAGTTCTTCAGCTTCTTTTAAAGATGGTGCAGCTTTATCAAAAAATTCTACAATTGTTTTTTGTGTTAAGGTATTAAACCTTTCAGCAAATTCAACCTGTGCTGTAGATAGTATAGGCGGGGTATTTTGTGTAGCGGCAGCCATAGCAATTACAGGATTAGGCATGCCCATAAATGAATATTGATTTGTTATATCATTTGCAATTTCACTTAACTGTTTATAATTTGCGTTTGCTATTTCCTTTTCTGTTCTTCCAATCTTTTCCAGCGTGATTTTATCTGTTCCTATTTCTACGCCATGACCATGAAGAGTAGCTTCGAACTGATTTGCAAATTTTTTTAATTCAGTTAATGCCTCTTGAGGTAGTGTACTTTGTAATCTATCAGGTAAAGGTTTACCCTGTGCATCATAATCGACAATCTTTTCTCCCGTTAATTTTTCTTGTTTTGCAATATCTTTTTTAATTGTTTCAAGAAAGCCCCAGCTGTCTAAAAGAAATTGCTCTCGATCCATTACAGGCTCCATTGCATTTTGTATGCTTTGTTTAACTTGAAGAGGAAGTATAAAATCTTTATTACCTGCAATATTTGTAAGCATATCCTGATACATTTGTAAGGATTTATTTTGTGATGATGTTAAAGGACCTATCCCTGTTACATCATAGATAATATCATCCAAACTAAATGATTCTATTTGAGCTTTAGGCTTAAATGTAGATTTTATTTGATCTAATCCTTTTGACACAATAGCAAGATTTTGTATTTGTTGCTGCCATTGATCACTATTTAAACTGTTATGTTGTTGTTGTAGATTTGTTACATTCTGTGTAATTTGCGTTTGTTTATTTTGTAGAGTTTTAAATCTATTTAATATAGTTTTATCTTCAAAGCTATCTGCAATGCTATTTCTAAGTCTCTCAGCATTATTTTTTGCTTCAAGTACATTATCTTTTATTCCGTTTAAAAGTCTTCCTAATTCTGTAGGATTCATATTATTAATATTATATCCGGCTCTAACTAATTGTTGCTTAATCAAATTAGGATTACCAGAATTATATATTTCATACATTTTACTAAATGTATTATAATCATTATCAGCTTGAAACCAATTTGTTATACTTAAACCATGTTGTGGATCATTAGACATATTTTGAATTTCTTGATTAATGCCTTGAAGGTTTGCTGTTTCATTTGCAAGATCCTGCGCTGTTTTTATTTTTTGTTCTTGATAACCTCGAATCATATTATCAATACCATTTTTTTCAGCATCTACAGTATTAATATTAAATTTAGTAATAGTCTGTTCATTAATACTTTTTGTAATGTCTGTACTATTATTTGCCAATTCTGCTATGGGTAATTTTAAATAATTACGTTCTTCTTCAGTAAGAAATTTATTGTATGCCCATTCTGCAGCCTTTCTAATTTGTATAACAGAAGACTTAGGTAAATCAAAAAACCCTTTTATAAATCCATTTTGATTTATAAAATTATATAAGGGTTTACTATACTTACCGCCATCATTTAAAACATGCATAATTGCCGGAGGTAAATCTACTGCAAAGTTACCTAATCCCTTTAAAGCTGTGCCGCCTATTTGTAATGCAGCAGGAAGAACCCATGCAGTCATAGCTCCTGTTAGTGAACTTGTCATACCTGCATATAATGCATGAGGTATAGCCTGATCCAGACTATTTCCATCATGTAGAGAACTTGCAAGCTCACGATTAAATCCATCCATACCTGCCCAACCACCCCAAAATAACCCGGAACGAAACACAGCCGGTTTGCTTAATAACCAGTTTACAGGTTTACTTGTAATAGGATTCTTTGCAAATGTATTAAGCATCACATCTCCAATAGCTTCAGGATTAAGTAATGATTGCATCATTAACCCTGAATTAGGAGTTCCTTCTGCTGTAATTGCTCCGGGTAACTTCATAGTTTGCATTATTCCGTTAGTTAGTAGCATTTGTGTAAGAAATCCTGCCATATCAGTAAGATTTAACATATCTACTGATTTGTTCCATAATCCTTCTTCATCTGTCCCAAGTAGAAATTTATTAAATTTATACCCAAAGAATCTTTCTGACCATTTATTTGAGTCTTTCCACTTTTCTGATTCCTTCTTTGTGGACATAGAGGGGTCATAAGTTTCCCCTCCAATTAAACTTGACAAAGAGAATGACATAGTAGCAAGATAGCGAGCAAAGAAATCTCTATTGAATTCCGCATTCTCTGCAAGGTAAGGATCTTTTAAATCTTCGTCTGTAGGCTGTCTAAATCCTAACAATACATTATTATAAGTCTTTGCCAATGTATCATTAAATGTAATTTTACCTTCCATCATATCTAATGTAACTTGTTCCGGATCCCATTTAATGTTTCCGCCATTAACAATCATGCTGTTTGCATCTTCCGGAGAAATATTTAATATGTTTGCTACATAGTTTTTGGTTTCATCATAAGCATAACCCATTTGTTTTTGTGTCTGAACGCCACCCTGTCCTGAATTATAAGCAGCTAAAGCTGTTGCCCAGTCTCCATTATTTGCTTTAAGTAATCCTTGCATGTGTCTTGCGCCAAGAAGGATTTGTAATCGGGGATTCTTTTTATAATCTTCTATAGTAAGTTTACTACCTGTTTCCTGATTGTAACTATTAAGTTCACTCTGTAAGGTATCAGGCATAAACTGAGCAATACCTATTGCTCCTGCGGAAGATGTAAGTATATTGCCATTACTATCATAAGGCTTTAAACCTGATTCTTGTTGTAATTGATTTACAAATATTTCAGTATCTTTATCACCAAAGAATTGTCGGCCTATTGCTCTAACTACGCTTGACATTTCTTTAGCATTAGCCCCTTGCAACATTTGTTGATCCTGTTGACCTGTAACAAATTCTGTGTATCTTCTACCGGAATTAAATTTATCTTTCCAGTATCCGGATGCAAGAGTATCCCTTCTAACAGGAGAATCGGAGGTTGATTTATGGATAAAATCTCCGTTGCCTACATATACTCCAGTATGTGTATAATCAGTATTCATATAAGTCTTATCAAAAAATACTGTATCTCCCGGTTGAAGACCATTATAATCTACAGGATTGCCGTACTTTGCAAGTTCAAGAACATTTACCTGATGTTGATAATCCGGAATATTATTAGCTTGTCCGGATTCTTCCAGCATAGTTGACACAAAATCAGCGCAACGTTCCGTTTCTCCCGGTTTAAATTGCTTACCTTCCCATTGTTCAACATAAGACGCTACAGGATTGTTATTTAGTATTCTATTTTCTGTTTCCTGTTGAACCGGAGTAAATGACTTTTTAAAATAAGCAGGGGAAATTGGAGGTATATCTTGAGGAGTGTTTTGTATATCAGATATACCCATAGATTTTTTAAAGTATGCAGTTAAATCATCCATATTATCCTACTTAATTGTAATATTAGTTTCCGGAACAACACTATCTATATAGGGTTGTAGTAATTGCATAAGCTGATCTGGCGTATATCCATAAAACCATTTTTGATTTATAATAGGGTAGTTATCCTGCTGTAAATTTTGTTTGTTTAAATCATTTGAATTAAATTCAGATTTAATTATAGGTAATCCTTTTTGTTGTCGTGCTTTAATCCAGCGTTCACCCATTCCTATTATCTGTTCTGAAAGTTGATCTTTATATTCTATTTGCTTAGAAGGTAAAACAGACTCATAATATTCAGAAGGTATATTTGTTATTATATTATTTTTTATATTATTATAAATAGGTACAGGTATTTCTTTTATTGGATCTTTTATAGCATTTAATATATATGTCTTATGTATATCTTCTTTCATGTAATCATATTTAGGACTAATTTCCTCAATATTGAAATTATTAAGATTAACTTTAAAGTCAGTTCCTTTTTGTAATGTAATTGACATGGATTGAATAGGCTTAGTTATATTTTGTTGAGGCTGTTTTAATATAGCAGGTTTACTAACAGATGAGACTTTTTCGTTTCCGGTAGCTCCATATCCAAATGGTTTAAACATTGCTATCTTTATATTATCATAGGCAAAGCTATATACCCTATAGGCATTATCAGTTTCTGTTTGTGTATAATTATAATTAACAAGATCAATTCTACCATTCTGCATTGCATACTCATTAAATTTACTTTTAAAGTCATTATAAAATGTTTGTGAATCCATCTTTGGGATAAGTTTTCCCTTATCATCTCTTAATTGTGCAATCCCAATATAACTATTAAAGTCTTGTATATTTCTAACTGTTGGAGTTATTTTAAGCTGACTATATGTTCCAGACATAATAGCTTCTTGTTGAGAATCCGATTGGTGTATAAACTCAGAACTACCTAAACTATCAGAAAGATATTGATTATAATTTTTAACAAGAGGATTATCCACTATACCTGTAAGAGGATTAGTAGTAGTTCCTGCATTTATAATTGAATCAGAATATTTATTAAGAGCATTTATCTGGGCTGTAAGACTATTAATAGTTGAATTATAACTATTTTTAGTTATGGGATCTTTAGCGTAAGCCTGTTGAGTCTGTGCCGTAGCTAACTGAGATTGTAAAGATCCTATTGTTGTATGAATCTGAGATAGTCCTATCATATTTGTATATTCTTTATTTGTAAGTCCTTCTCGATACTTTTGCATAACATCTGCATAATGCATATCAAGATTAGCTTGAATGTTGGCCTTTTCTATATTTTGTTGGTTAGCGGTAGTAAGATATTGAAACTCTAAAGACTGCCTAAACTGATTCATATTCTGATCAAGTCCAAGTCTATACTCTACAGCATGTGCATCTAATGTTTGTCCATTAAGTTTATACTGAATATCTCCACTTAATTGAGTAACCTCTAATTTATTTTGATTATCAGCAGCAGCAATTTTCTCTGTACTTACTATTTGTTTTGCAGCTAATTCTGCCTGTGCCGCTCTTGCTTTACCTGCATCAATACTTAAGCTTACCATTTTGGCGGATTCCTGTGCAGGTACTCTCAAACTTTGATGAACTTGAACAGCCTTTGTAAATGATGCTCGTCCAACATTTGAAAGTCCTTGATAGTAAGGATTAATAATATCGCTATATTTTTTATATTCTGCATCATACATATTATATTCAGAAGATCCCGGAGGAAAAGAATTTCTCATAGTAAGCGCACCTATTTGAGATTCATAGGCATCTATCATACCTATAGGCGGAGTGTCATATATACCTTTATCGATTAATTGCTGATCTAACCATTCCTGTCTTTGATTTTGGTTCATATTATAAAGCTGCCACATTACCGGATCTACTGTTCCGGTAGTAATAGATTGCTGCGCTATTAACATACCTACTTTAGATGAATCTACAAATGCCTGTCTTCCTGCAAAGATACTGTTATCTGTAGGTTGAGATACATCGGTATTCATTACCTGTTGAACCTGCATAAGTTCAATAGCTTGCTTTTGCTCTGGAGTAAAATCAGGAGATGGTGTATGTATATTACCCTGCGTAAGATTATCAACAGGCTCAGATGGTTGCATAGTCTGAACCCCACCTTGTTTGATAAGTTTACCTTGTTTAATTTGAGGTTGTGATTGTTGTGGTAAACTTACTTGCTGTCCGGGTAATACTTTAGCCTGCTTTGTTATATCTCCGACGCTTTGAGTTTGTGTTGGTTGTTGTATATTTTCATTTGATAAGTTAGAAGGAGGCTGTTCCTGTGTTTGTATAGGCTGCTGTTCTTTTTGATTACTTAAATTCTTTCCGGAATTATATATGTCAGGGTTGTTTAAGTAATCATTAGCAACCTTTTGAACTATTAAATCCAGAGGGCTATTTGGTTTTGGTATGTTTTCTTCTTCGGCTATGGGTTTAGTATATGCATTCCATATAGCTTCACTTCTATCATTAGCAAGTTTTAAACCTCTTTCTTGTTCCTTATACATTTCTCCTTGAATATTTCTAAGATTATTATTGGATAGAAAGTCCATTACACCAGTCCCAAGTCCAATAAATCCTTGTAAGTCTGCAAGGACGTTATTTTGTCTTTTTAATATCTGGGGAGATATAGGAACTACCATGATTACCTCCAGAGGTTATAATAATTACTAAGGTATAGATATGCATTTAAAGGGTTATCAGGATCATTATAATTAAATAGCTGTGTATTAAAATCAGAAATTTGTTTTTGACCTCCTTGAACTATATGCTGCTGATTACTAGTTCCTCCGGTTAAACCTCCAAGCATTTTTCCTCCAGTAAATATTTGACTTAATGTAGAAGTAGGATCTAAAAACATACCTGCTATTCCAAGTAAATCATCAAAACCAAATCCTTGATTACGAGGTCTTTGAATTATCTGTGGTTGAACATACACAATTAATTCCTCCTACACAGAATAAACCGGAGTATTATATGGAGCAGTTCCAAAAAATTGAGTAAGAGCTTGCATAGGGCTATAGAACCCTGCTACAGATTGTTGCATTGCCTGTAAGGGCAATTGAGACGCTCCGGAAAGACCGGAAAGAAATCCTTGATTAGTAAGTCCCAACATATTAGGCAGCATAGATCCTAAGAAGTTCATCTGGTTTTGAGAATCTTGTAATCCTGCTTGCGCTGATATACCTGCAAATGCATTACCTATATCTTCACCTATTCCTGAATTATATGGATTGTTATATGCATTAGTCATTTTGTTCCATGCATTTTGTTGTCCGTAATCCATAGCAGATTGCAAAGTAGGTGAAAGATTACCCTGCATATAATCTTTTGATGTTTGATTTATTAAGCTTTGTGCATTATCAAGCATAGGAGACATTTGCTGACCCATTAAACCTGCATAATTCCAGTATGCATTCATTGGACCTTGTATTGCTTGACTAAGAGGAGATGCCTGTGGCACTCCTATCATCTGACTAACACTCATTACATCCACCCCCTTAATACAGGATTAAACGCCTGTACTTTAGTTTGTCCTTGAGAAGGAAATATAACTGTTCCCGGCAATCCCGGAGTTATAGGAATACCCGGTTGTGTAGGCGTGGGTTGCACCGGTTGCGTAGTAGGGGGAGTATTGTTAGTAACATTACTTTGTGGGGTTGTAGCAGGTTTAGGAGGTTTATAAGGTTGTGAAAATCCTTGTGTTCCTTTAAGAGGATCTCCTGTTAAAAATTGTAAACCCTCTATACCGGAGTAAGGAGTTTCAAATCCTTGTTGTCCTGAATACAGAGAAGGCATAATTACATTGGCAACAGCATCTTGCATATATTGTTGAAGCCAATCCGGAAATCCTCCTTCTGCAATTTGTTGGACTTCATTACTCCCACCGCCAAATAATGATCCCATATCATTCACCTCTTATATTAATTTCTTAACTACAACATGATCTTCTTTGAAACCATATCGCTCAAATAAAGCAGATAAGCGTCTTCTGGAATCATAAGCAGTATTTGCAAGCACAGAAGATATAACCATTCCAGCATATATTTCAGTATGTCCTCTTAACTTACACCATTGTATTATTAAATCAAGAGCCTCTTGTCCTGATTTATATCCATCAACATTATATGCTGCAATTATAAAACCATGTGGTAAATTTACCAGCTTATTAATTTGCTTATCTGGATCAGTCATAATTTTTTGCTGATAAACCTGATTAACAATTGCAAATCCTGTTGGTTTATTTTCATCTTCAATAAGTATAAATGCCCAATTTAAAGGATCATCTAACGCCCGTATAAAGTATTTTTCATACTCATATAAAGAACTAATATCAACCCTATCAGCCCATAAAGATTGTAGAAAGTTTTCCACAACCTGTTTAACTTTAGGCCAATCCTCTATTGAATTTATAATTCTTGCAGACATACTAATTCCTTATATGTTTCTTACCGGTAATATGTATTTATCATTAGCATCTTTTATATATCCATTTACTGTAACTCCTGTTACTACATCAAATGCCCAATACCTAAGCGTATCAATATAATATGTTGTGCTTGTTAAATATGCATCTGATACTATTGTTGGGAAATATGTAGTATCAATGGCACCATAGCCTTCAAATTTACAAAGAGATACCATCTGATTTACATTTGGTAAATACCAATCAGAATAACCTGCATAACTAAGTCCTTCGCATTGGGTTATTCCGGCAGCCCATAAAAAAGTGGCAGCAACCGCCGTCGGATCTACACTAGAAGTCCATGTTGTTTCAACCCACTTACCATTAGCTAAATCTGTAGCAAAGGTTCCTGATGTGTGAGTAACTACACATACATAATAATGACCACTTTCTGCAACAAGATCACCGGCAGTATATTCTGTTGTACCTGCCCAATCCCCTCGTGCAGACTGTATCTGATTTTTTAATATACTATGTTGTCCACTTTCTCCAGGTATTATTAAATCAGGACACTGTACCCACATAAGGTTAGTAAGTCTATCAGTAACAGTCCCATCTGAATTGTCAATAAATCTAGGAGTTATCGGGCTTCCTTTTTCATAATACCCATCGTCATAATCTACATATGATGTAGTTTGTCCTGTTTTTGGTAATTGTAATTTACTACTTATTGTAATTACTGCCATTACTAAATCCTCACTTTCATATTATGTAGTTGTCCATGTTCCATAATATCCTGTAATAACCCATTGTGTAGTTGATATAGCAACCATACTTATTGTAGCATAGGTTTCTCCAGCCTGATCATTATATATTGTTCCAGCTATTCCTGAACCATCAATAGTCTGACCTGTATTAGCCTGAATTGTAACTTTACCTGCTCCCTTTTTTACAAATGTAAAATGAGTTCCAATATCATTTGATGTTATTACCGGAAGCGTGAAAGTTTTTAAGGTTGCATAAGACATAGTTAAAACTTTTCTAGAATCTCCAACCACTACAAGATAATCATCAGTTTTATCTATTACAGTTAAAGGTTCTAATAATACTTCTTCAATAATACCCGTTGTAGCACTTCTTTGAATCAATTTAACACTCATAAAATTCCTCCTTAATTTTCACTCACAAGAAGGTTCCTTGAAACCTTCCTGAGAAAGAAAATATTATGCAAGCAATGTTACTGGAGGAGTAGCCTGAAGGAAAAATGCTGTAGTCGATACTGCAAATCCAATATCCTGATGCATCTTTCCGGCTCCGGTTACAGCCGTCTGTGTCCAGCCTCCGGGAGTTTCTGATGCAAATATACGTCCGCCCGGAGTAAGTCCGGTTGTAGTAATTACGCCTTCAAATTGAACTTCTCCAGTTCCGGAAGGAATTGCATCTGGACAGAAACCATGAACTGCATACTTATTAGTTCCTGCATCTGCTTTACGCGCTTTCAAGGTTCCAGTATCATCATAGATATTTACCAGATCCCACTGAGATAATGCGGAAGCTGCCGTTACTGTTACTCTTTCAGCCGCTATACCCACCGGCATCATAGACGCTGCAAGTCTCCCGGTAGCGTCTAATGCAGGAATTTTAGCCGCATCCCCCACACCTGCGGAGGTCTGTGTTGAAGCTACCTCCGTAAATAATCCCGTTGTAGAATTTCTTTCTACATACTTATTACCTGCCATTCTAAATGACCTCCTTGATAATTATAAATTTAAAACCCCTATAACTATGCAAGAATTACAGGAGCCTCAATACGAATAAATATTTTAGTTGCAGTTATAGCCATACCTATTTTTAATGCAAATCCTGTAGTAGGAACAGTATGTGTAATCTCTCCGGAAGTGGAAAGATATAAAGCTGATCCCGGTGTCCACGTCCATGTGCTGTTTGTAACATTCCCTTCGGTAATAACTCTGACAGACTCACCAGAATTAGCGCTGTTATCATTCATACCTATAACCTTATAGGCATGAGCAGCAGTTGCATTTGATGCATATATTGCATTACCTGAACCATCCGATGTTACTATTTTCTTTGCTGACAATGTTGCACCGGCTGTCATCATGGTATGCACAAATGTTCCGGTAATAATAATATCATCCAGCACTTCGAATCCTGCGGTTTCAGTTGCATGAAAACTTTTATGGGCTTCTCTAAAGGTCATAATAAACCTCCTTACACCCTTTCTCTATAATATATTTCACATGCTATTCTACTTGCAACAGCAGCTATTCCAAATATCTTATCTCCTACTGCCATATTAATAGGACCGTCTATAAATAATGTATCAGACGCTTTTACTTCTCCTGTACCAATAGCTGCGGTAAGTAAATTATTAACAGTAGATCCGGGATTAGCAGTAGCAGAGGGTATTCTTCTAATTGTAATTGTAGTATCCGCTCCGGTAACTTCACATAGTTTTATCCTGTCAACGGTTCCTTGTGCTGTGGCTGTGAATAAGACATTACCGGGGGATGCCGCAACAAACATAGGAGTACTTGCATAAGCATCATCAATGCTGGAATCACGTACAAGGTTTCTTGCTAAACCTCCCATTGTTTGACTCATAATTATTTAATCCTCCTTAGTAAGTTTACTTGAGTATTATAACATAAATATATATTCCGGTAAATAATTAAATTGTCCATTGTTCTTCAGTAATACCATGACCTGAGATTGTAAGACCTATATCAAAATTAAGCGGGTTTGTTTTGGTCATAACCGTTACATAAATCTGTTCGGTATTAGCCACACACCATAAACGGATTATAATGTCATCACTATGAACTGTTGCAAAACCTGTAAACTCTCCGCTATCCGAAAGTAATACACTATTAGAATAGTAATGACCGCCTACATTGGAAACGCTTGCTATACATAAATCGTATTTCCCATTTTCATCAGTTAATTCTGCTTTAACTAATACTCTGGATCCATTATCCTCAAGTTTAAATTTATATAACCCTGATTTTTTATAATAACCATCGCCATTATCAGTATCTGTTGCAGAATATTTTGAACCCGCATGAATTACCTGATTTGTTGTATCCTGTCTTTTAATATTTAAAGATTCATAAACATCTACATAAGAAGGCGCTCCGGGAATAATTTCTGTTAAAGTAGAACGCCCGGCTCCCCCATTCCATAATTGTGTAATTTGGGTTGGTGTTAACATTATACCCCACAAACCTATTGCGTTATAGGCTATATTTGTATAAGGAGTTAATCCAAAATCACTTACACCATGCCATATCTCTCCTGCATCAGATATAGGTAAATCTACTGTATATGTTTTTGTAACTCCCTGCTGTGTAGGAGTAGTAGTTGTGTCTCCTAAATATAAGCTTACAGTTTTATTTATGCTATCTCTTACAAGAGTTCCAAAATACCAATGATTTTTAAGTATAGTAATATTTTCAAAATTAGCGGTAGCTACTGAAGGGTATCTTGTATGATTATAAGTTAAAGTTAATGTAGTTCCGTTTACATTTGATATTCTTAAAGATGCAGGACTGCCTTTATTTGTAATACCTATACTACTACGTATATAAAAGATAGATTTATTTATACTATAATCAACAAATTTAAACCATCCTGCCCATGTAAAATCTCCAAACACCATAGGTAGAACTGGATGATAGTGTTTTGAGATATAGTCATCAGTTCCATTCATTAATAAACCCGTACCCACTATAGCAGATACTGATTTAATGTTAGTATTATCTCCTCCTTTTAATTCTGCATTACTTAGACCTAACAAATCAATTACATGTGTATTAGTTGTATTATCATTACATAACCAATAAGCAATACAATCTGCAGAAACATCATAAGAACTACCATGTATTCCTGAATATATCTTAACTAAGTCTGTCCATACTAAAGGGTCTGTTCCGGAAAAACAAAATCTTATTTTTAAGTAGGAGTTACCATCCATATATAAAGCCCAGCTATTCTGGGTAGAATCAATCTGTTTCCATACATTTCCTTTATCCACATAGGCATTATATGCGAAATAAACACTCTCTGGCATATCGCCACTTGTAGAATATTCCTCTATGATTGACGTTGATTTGTTTGACATTACCCCATTTATAGCATCGTTCAATGTTCTTACAAACATAGAAAATTCTGGAGTATCTTTTTCAGGAATTTTTTCTTGTAATAAAGTTTTTAAATTATCCATTATCTTAATACCCCCGGAACAGGTTTAAATAATACAGTCATCTTTGATATTTCTGGTAAGTCTGTTAGATCCGGATAGGTAAGCTTAAATTGAAAATATCTTGATTTATTATTTGATTTTATAAAGTTAGCAGAGTTACCATCAAGATTAATCGTATATGTGTTTCTACTTGTAAATTTATGAAAATGTTCACCAGAAAAAACTTCCACATTTGCCTGTCCTGATTCAGCTTCAAGCATAATTTGATCTAATGTTGCAAGTTGAATTTTTCCTTGTGATTGTTCTAATATATCTATTACTCCTGAAGTCCATGAAGGCGTAAATGATATACCATCATCATCAGTATATGCAAAATCCATTTCACATAATTTACCTGAACTTTGATCGCCTATATATATTTCACTATCCCACATAGTTTCATATCTACTTATTCCAGAAAAGGGATGAAATGTGCTTATATCATTTTCAGTCCAGCCTAATGTTTTTAGATTTAAAGTAAACCACTTATCTACAAGTCCTGACGATCCTATTGTTGGAATAAATAAGTGATAAAGCCATTCTGACTTATCCACAAGCGCAAAGACCCTTACAAAATAATCAGTATCTATTACTTCTTTAATTCTTTTATTAATTTGATCTGATACAGGTTGATACTGTGTTCCCTGCATCTGATATATTCCATCATCACCCATAAACAGTAATACATCCCTAAATATTTTTAAGGATCGATTAGCTGTACAGCCTATATCAGAAGATACACGTTTATATTCAAAGTATAAGGGATAGTTAGCTTTATACATAATGTATGTTTGTCTAGTTTTAAATAGATATATGTAATCATTAAGTGATAATCCGGTAGTAAGAGCGGTAGGATCATCCAAAACATCAATATATTTTGAAGAAGTTCCAGCAACCCCAAAAGATGTATAGTCAAGCCAATCTGACCAATATACCCTTGAAGGATAATTTGTGAAACCTGCTACAAATAATCTGCTATTTGTGGAAAATACTATTCCCGGATCTCCGTATGTACTGAAAGACATAGCGGTAGATCCTCCGGAACCTGTCCAGTATCTACAACCATACATTTTATTTGTAAAAAAGAATGCATCTTTAAATGAACAGCTATGAATAGGTAAATCTATGTCATTCATTAAACCTGCAGTAATTGTATCCCAATTACCAGTAGCAGGATTTTTATAATAAAATCCTATCTTACTAAAAGTATCTACGTCTTTATACTTAAGTCCTACTATCCAATATAAGGAGCCGTTCTTAATAAATAAATCCTGATGCTGAACTGCATTTTCCGTTACCCCTGTAAATGTTATATACTCTTTAAACCCCTGTCTAACTTTAAGTTTACCATCTACAATAACAGTATTAACTGCGTCATAACAGCCGCCTTGAGGTATCTGCGTCTTAGGTCTGTCTCGAAACATACCTTTATCAAACATAATTTGAACTGGAAATAATTCTGGCAAACTTATCACCACCTGTTTTGGTAGTAAGAACCATTCGGTTGATAATGCCTTCCTCTTACTGTTCGACTTATACCTGTTACTGTAGGAAGCGTTGATTTTCTTGTAAGGGATCTATTTACTCTTATCATAGTACCAATCTGTCCTGCATCTTTCTTATCCGCAGGGTTTCCATAAAGAGCAAATTTTACCCTTTGCAACATCCCATCATCTTCAAAATGTTGTGCAGCAATCTCTACACCAAGATTAATGGCTATCTCTGGATATTCGTCAAGGAATACATTTGTATCTCCCGGAGCCATTAATTCCGGAAACTCTAATAATTTATAGTGTATGCCTATTATGTAACTATCTGCAAAATAATCTCCGGGAATAGGAGAAAGGACAAGTTCAGAATAATTACCTCTGTTATGAATCATAGCCACAGCAGGCTGTCCTGAATCCTGACTAAAATCTCCAGCGCTATAAAATGTGTTAGGATCCTGTTCAACGGCAATATTACCTATATATTGACCGGAAGTATCATAACATTTTACATCATATAGACATTGAACTTTTTGTAGTGAGAATACCTGATTTTTAATATATTCAATATCTCCAAAGTATCCTATGGTTTCTCCCATAGGCATATCATAATTTATTACAGGTCCTTTAAATGGGTATATACCTTTACCAGATGTTAACCCTAACCAACCCTGTGCAAAGAAATTATTTACCGTTATAAAATCAGATATGTCTACAGGCTTATTGATATGTATATATTGTAGTATAGAAGGATCAGGAATTACATCAAGAAATTGAAATGTGTATTGCCGGCAGAGATCATTAATCCTATCTTGCAATCTTCTTGCAAGTAACTCTATAAAATCAGTATCTTCCTGACGATTAACAATTGTCAAGATTGTATTAATGATTCTGCTTATACTCATTATGATGCCTTAAAATGGACTCCCCTACTTTTTCTAACTGTTTGTTTAGGGGCTTCAGATCCAATAGCTTCATACATTAAATCAGCAAGGCTTTTTTGTGCAGATTCATTTTGATATGTTTGAGTATTTTCAGCCATACCCAATTGTGCTTGTGCTTGCTGCCTTAAGGATTCCCTACCTGCTATTTCAGCAGATATTCGAGGAGGTAAATTAATACCCCTTGCAGTACATTCAGATATACTATCCGGAATAGGATCACCGGAACTTGTATAAAATCTTCCTGAATAACCTTCAAGTATTCTGGTATGGCCTGTTCCGCCTTCTTCTCCTTTAATTTTTTCAGGAATTAATTGCGTCCTATGCCTGCGCTGCTTCATAATATACTCCTTTGGTAAATTTACTAAATGCTCAGGGGATTATTTAAAATCCCCTGAGCATATTGATATTTAGTTAATATCCTTAGTCATACCTCTATAAGTGAAGTATAACTTAACAGTTTGGGTTCCGCCCACACCCTGAACAGATTGATTAATATCAAGATACATGGTTTCATTATTAATCTCTGTAAAGGATGGAGGAGTTGTGTAACGATCAGTTCCGGTTGTTGCATTACATGTTACTTCAGTTTTAGTTCCTGCTTTCTTACTTGCTTCTAATGTGAGAGTAGCAATAGTAGTAGCAGATCCTGTAGCAGCCACAACCTTACGAAGCTGGAATGCCGCACCTGTTGCAAATGTAGGAGATGCAGAAGTATCTGCGGTGTACACTGCACCAAAGGTAATAGGATATATAGATCCTAATGCTTCCGGAATAGGTATAACTGCATGAGATACACCTGTTCCAGATGTAGCAGTAATAACGGTATCGGATCCATAAAACTGATGTTCACCCTGAAACTCTCTATTATTATGTCCCATTAAATATCATCTCCTTTCATTATGCTTCGCTTACAAGGATCATTCGAGCTTCGCCTTCGGTAGCGTAATTCCACGTCTTTTTGAATCCTCCGCCCCATACCCAGCGAACGCCTCTATCCCTTCCATAATCTTCAGGAACTTTTGCCTGAATTTCTTCCGGATAGATGTCCATTTCGATAACAGGGTCAAATGCAATAAAGACAGCTTCTCCTCCGCCACCAGTAAGATCCTGCAAAATATGGTTCTCTTCGATCATGCGAATTCCATAATACATACCGACTTCCCCTGAAAAGAGGTCTTGAGGAGCGCCATAAAGTTTTGCATTTATCCAATCTGGATCATCCCGTAAGCCTCTCAGGAATGATGTAGTCGCTACACATATATATTCATTACCGGAGTAATAAGGCATAAGGTAAGTTGACTTCATCATGTCCGCAATATTCTTAACATCATAAGTATTGCAAGGACGTGTAGTTGTCTGTGTAGGAGTTCCGTTTGTTACTACCGAGTAACTTGGATTATAGTTAGTTCCTGTAGGAGTATATACAATATCTGCTCCTAAGAATGCAAGACCTGCTGCATAATCTAGAGTCTTACTCATATCATCCATAAGTGCATTGGTTATGATATGGTTAATATCCAGTTCTGCAAGTTGATCCAGCCAGCCCGTCCATTCGATTGAGTTTGAATACTCATATACAGATATAGTATCCTGGTAGATTGTGATTGATGTGGTAGGAACTACCTCATTCTCGCTGATTACCCTTCCGGCTGACGCTACATTAGACACCTTATCAAAGTATAATGTCTGCCCCATGTGCGCCCCAAATGTTGTTTCCATTCGACAAAACTGTCTGAACTTGTAAGAAGGTTGTGCCTTAACTCTAACTTCATGTGAAAGCCGAGGAGCGGCAAGATAACCTCCATAAACTGCCCATGATTGAGGCATAATTTTCACTCCTTTCTGTGTGAATAAAATTAAAATTTCAGTATGTTAAACCATACTAAAACCTTATTACGGATACATACACACAGATCAGGAGCATATTTATGCTGTTTCCTGTCTAATATTTACCGTTAAAGTTTTAGAATTTATGATGGTAAACTTACCATATATAATTATTACATTGGAAGCGACGGATAATTTACCATCGCTCTATGAGCCTTTTGATTAGATTGAATACCTTTTCTCCAATTAACTGCATCTTCCATAGATTTATTAATAAAGTTATGATCGTATTGAACTACTCGCTGTCCCGGCTGAATATTCTGAAGTTGACCACCATTTAAAGTCTGAATAGGCGTTCCGGGATTACGGTTAGATTCCTGTGCATTATAAAATTGTTCAGCCTGATTATAGTTAGGCTGCATACCATAAGGACTTACACTTATCGGAACCTGTCCCGGCTGTTGCATATACTGTTGCTGAGGTTGCTGATAGTTCTGCATAGGTAATTGTTGTGGTTGCTGCTGATAACCTTGCTGTAAATATTGTTGTTGAGGTTGTAATGACCTATACATATTTGCAGCATTAGGAACTATTTGCTGATAGGTCTGCCTTAATACTTCCGGAGTAAGAGAGGCGGTTCCATTTTGTGCAACATAATTCTGAATGGACTGCCTAAACATTCCAAATACCGCTTGAACTGCATTAGGATTATTTACAATATCCGGATACTCTCTTTCAAACCCTGTGGCTAATTCCTGTATAGCCATATTAGTTTTATATTTGTTATCCTCAAGTTGATTATATGTTTGAGCTACCGTATCTGCAATAGCTTGTTTTAACCGATTAGGATCTACCTGCCCTACTGAAACTTGCTGTTGTTGAATAGGCTGTTGTCTATTTTGCATTTCATTTTTATGCAAAATAGCCAGAGGATCAAATTCATCTATTCCATAATTCTGCTGTGATTGTTGTGGTTGAGGTTGTGGAACTGATCCAAATATTCCAGCAAAAGGATCAGGAGCTTTAGCAAGATTTTCATTTACACCCCTAAGGATTCCAACACTTTTTCCTTGCTGATCAATCATGTGATCCTTATCCATTAATTGTTTTTGTTGTCTTTCCCAAACATCCGCAGGAATTTGAACCACATTTGCAGGAGGTTGCTGTTGTTGAGCGGGTTGATTCGTTTGTTGTGGAGCCTCATCAATAAAAGCTCCTGTTAAAAAATTATCCAATTTGTTCTCCTTCCATATATCTTATATGTCCGCTTTCCCTTTCAGGATAAGCGAAGATATATCATCTAAAACAATAAGAGCAACGGAGGCTATAGCTTTCTCTTCTATAGTTTTCGCAGCCATTAGACTTAGCATATATTTTTGATGCAGCATAGGTATAATAGTTTGTAAAACCTGAACTGACGCTTGAGACAAATCACCTGCTTTTACTTTCTCAAGTTTATTATGAACGCTCAGTTCTATAGGTTCCATAGGTAACATAAATTATTTACTGCCTTTCTGTGTAGTAGGAGAAGATTTCCCACTTCCAGAACCTGCTTTATTACCCTCACTTGTAATAAGAGTAGGGGGAGCGCCTGCGGAATTTGCCGATGCTTTAGGACAATTAGCCATTTTTAAAATCCTCCTTTAAAATAAATATACCTTAATAATTATATAACTTTAAGTCTGTAATGTCAATGTAGTAAGTTTACTAAATATACACAATATTGAATTAAAATATTTTAAACTATGCTTGACAAATTAATTAAAATACGTATAATATTATTACGCATAAATGCCTTATAAAAACAACCTACGTATTTAATTTTGTTAGGTATTAGGTTAGCTCCCCTCAGATTTAACCTATTCGCAAAACACTATTACAATACAGTAAAGGTTGTTTTTATTTATGCCAAAACAGATTGGCCTTGTCCATAAAATCCGGGATTACCCGCTTGAACCTGTCCCGGAACCAATTGCTTAAATAGATCCTGCGGTTGTCCTGAGGATCCCATTACTCCAGACGCAGCAGCATTTGCCTGTCCTCCAGAAATATTTGTAGGTAATTGTGTAGATAGCTCGTCAGATGGAACAAACCCTGCCGATTGTCCATATCCTTGAATTTTCTGCATCGTTTGTAACATCATGATAGTTTCTTCTTCTGTTCTAATATATTCTACCGCTTCCCACCCTAATGATTCAATTACATTTTCCATAACCTTATTCCATTTTACGGCAGCTACTGCCATCGGAATTCTTGATACTGTTCCTATAAAGTAAGATATTTTTTCCAGCATAGCCTGTCTATCAAAAACAGCAGAAAATACTTCTGTCTTAAATGTTATATCTTTAGCAAAGTAAGATAAGCGTTCTTGTGGAGACATTTCTCCTACTGCCCGGTATATTGGAATCAAAGGATTATCAATTTTTATCTGTTCTCTTGCCATATCTTTTTGTGCTGGGGTAAGCTGATTATTCATCTGCTTTCCTATTTGAGATACTTCATCCTCAATAAGTTCCGCTATCTTTTGTTCAATCCAGATTCTCCATGTATCCTGTGGCGTAAACTGAAGCATATTAATAAAACATTGTCTTAGTATAGGTACAAGGAATTGATTCTCTATATTCCGAAAAGCATAATCAAACAATGCTCCGCCTTCTGCAATTCTTCGGGTAAATTCCTGCGCTGATTGCTGCCCTCTGGTTCTTGGTAAACCCGCCATAGCATCATAAACGCCAGAGCCTTCCTGATTTTCTCTATAAAGTATATCAATAAATTGATAAAACATTGGAGGAGCATCGCCTAAAGGCGATGCATTAATTGCAGGTTCAGGACCTGTCTTTCTAATAACTCTACCGGGATGTAACCCATCTTTTTCTAAATCCTCATCCGGCGAAAGAACTTCCTCATTAAGTTCATAAAAAGAAAGAACTCTTGTTTTATAAAAATCAATCATTAGATTTAAAAATTCTACATAGGCTTCAAGAGGATCAAGGTCAATTGACATGTGGGATTCAGGATATACAGAGAATGGGGAATCAATTAATCCACATTTTACAACCGGGTTAGTTTCATGTGCATACGGGTATGGTCCCATATCTACAGCATACTTCTTATTAGAAACTATAACATAACTATCTTTCATAAGAAGATAACCGTCTTTATCATAAAGATCCCCATAATGTTCTATAATAAATATAGAATCATTACGTGTAATCTCTGAATCACTCATTTCTGTAAAGTAAAGGTCAGTAGTATTCTTTGTTTCTTCCGGAGAAGCGGAGGATATTGTTTCGTTTATATATAAAAAATTACGTGCAGTCGCTTCCGCGGTAAATTCTCCTTTTGAATATGCTCTCGTTAACTGAATGAATCTATCCCTTCCGGTAGGGTCAAGGTATATATTTCTAGGATTCTGCACTGCTAAGGATAAATGGGATCTCGTTTTTACTTCCGGCATACCTCCGGTAAGTATATTAAGAACATTGTCATTACGAAATACATTTGACTCTTCCTCAATAGGATTAGTAAATCCATCAATAGCCCATGATACAATTACACACATAAGATTACCAACAAGGCCGGCCTTTAATGACTTTTGAAATATATCAAAAAACTTAACATCCTCATTATCAAGACTTTCCATCATCATTGATTTAAACAAACTATATACAGGCTTATGCAAAGGATTCCGGGAAGATACTTTAAACCAATTCCCTCTTGCAAGAGTAAGTATTCTGGATATAACCGCAGTAATTCTTTCCACACCCATTCTTACTTTAGGAAAATCTCTCTGAGATTGCCATTCTGCTTTACCCTCATGATCATATTGATTATTGTATCTTGACCATAGCCTTTGCATCTTTTCTTCATGAGGTTGTTTTGCTATTTTTGATTGTTCATAATTCCACTTTACTGCCTCTACTACTTTATTTTCAAAGTCTATAATAGTTATATCATTAGGAGACATAGTAAATATCTGATCATTTGAAAAAGTTACAGGTATTCCATAAGAACTATTAGGTAGAATATGCAAATTGGTTAAACTTTCAGGCGTTTTAAGTATTGTTGTCATAGTTAAGTCCTTCCTACTGATAAAGAATTACCAGATTTATTAGACCAGTTTTTAATTGCAGAACCATATTTACCATTATCTACTGTCCTAACCCTTGTCCACTCTGTATCTGATGAATACTTATTTTTACCCTTCTTTGTAAGGGATCTTATGTGAATAAGTATATATCTAAATGCATCCATAATATGATCATAGGTTCCATCTTTATAAGGAACAATTTTTCCAGAGTGTAATTTATCCGGATCATGTGTATAACCATAAGCTAACGCTTCAATAAGTAAGGTTGCATTATCCGGATCTATCTGAATTACAGGTCGCTTGAATTCTGATAACTCTGTCAAACATTGTTCAAGAATATTAAGACCATAGTCTATATTCTTAAACTTTGCCTGTGGCATAAGTCCTATATCTTTAAGAATTTGTATAGAAGACTTACCATCATCCTTTACCTGTTCGCCATGAGGATCACAATAATCCTTCCATGTATATCCCGGCCATAGTTTATCACATAATCGTATAATCCTATTACCAAATCTACGAAGTAAAACATCTGATCCTAGTATAGTTCTTAGTACTCTTATCTCATTCTTTGCATAATCATCTTGTGCAATTACTATAGCGGGTCTATGGAATCCAAAATCCCAGCCTCTTATAAGAGGAAGCTTAGGATCTGGTATAATAGGAGCCGATGCAATATGCAAATCATGGGAAAAGATGCCCTTGTATATCGCAGTTCCTTTTACTGTTGGACCAAAATCGCCTTCAACAAACTTTTTATAAAGGGAAGGATATGATGCATAGAATGCTTTCATATCTTCAAGATATTCCGGAAGAACATGCGTGATATTATCTGTTACAGGAAGTTTAAATGCCCTATATTCACATTCCGGATCTTCTCCATTATGTTCAATAAAGAATTGATTATATATCCAATGATCTTTTGGAGGAGGATTACAATCTCCTATTATGAGAGGCTTACTAACAAGATGCCTGTTACGAGTTCTAGATGGTAAAGTTGCAAAGTATGTCTCTGACATACTATCCATTTCATTCATATATACAATATTATATTGTGTTGAACCTAAATCATCTGCTTTTTCTTGACTGGATCTAGAAGATTTAACCTCTGATCTACAATCAGCCCGTGATCCATTTGGAAGATAATATGTAGGCATTCCATTAATTAGTTTACGATGAAAGGCAATACCGTAAGAATTCCAAAAATCTTCTATATCCTGCATCACAGAATCAAAAAACTGTGTAAGTGTCTTTCTTACAATAAGCGCCTTAGCTCCGGGGTTTTCTAATAAAACCCACGTAAGTAATAATAGAGCCAACATTGTTTTGCCTGATCCTGTAGAACCATAGAATAAATAATAGTAATTACCTTCTCTTTTACTTTGCAGATATTCTAAAAATATTTTTCCTTGAATTTCATTAGGTCTAAATTTTTCTACTAATTTTCTGGAACCTTCAATCATGCCTATATATGTATCAACAATTAAACGCAAATTTATATAATCTGGAGAAGGAAATGACCTATTAACTTTTAATTCAAACTGACTCATTTGATAAAATATCTCCTATGGTTTCAAAAGTCTCTTCTATCCCTTCCACAGGAGCCTCAAGTAAAACCTGATTAGATTCTACTCGACTTAAAAACCCTTTTGCAGATTCCGCTATTGCATATTTTATTCTCATGTCATTTACGTTTGCAAACACACATTCTTTTAAGAACATTGCAAACATTCTAATATCTCCGGTAACATTAATAGTAAACCCTTCTTGAATCTTCTTTATGGTTTCTGCGGTCTTACGTATTTCCGCAATTAAATCTTTAGCTGCATATAAATTCTGTTTGGTCATCTGTACATCTGGAAGTTCTTTATTAAGAATTTCAAACGTAATACCTGTAAATTCTCTTGTAAAGTGTTCAGCAATATCTTCTTCTATGGATTGACTTATAAACCATTCTTTATATTTAGAACTAAGTAAGGAACTTAAGTGGGATCGCCATGATTCACTATTTAATTCGTCAAGTTTTAATAGGTCATCCAATAAGGATCTGAGTGTTGCCTGCTCTCTTTTTAAATCCGTAGGCTCCCAATTATTATAAAATTCAGTATAGGACTGCTTTTTACTTAAAGGTATTCCAGCAGTAATATTATGTTCAGGCTGCACTGAAACATTTGCATCAGTATGATACCTACAATAGTCGGTATCATCTACTGCATATAATTTACATTGATCGCCATTAGGTTTAGTAAACTTACAACGTTTCTTCATAATTAAAGTATAATAGATTTAAAAATAAATGTCAATTTAAACTTGACAAATTCAAACATAAGGATTATAATTATTCAAGCACAAATTGAATAAACTGCAAACAGGAGAAAAACAATGATAATATTTGATGTAAACGTGCAGAATAAGATTCTCAAAACTGCACAAAGTATGAAAGACACAGGATATACAAATCCTATAGCGCCAGAACCCGGATGTGCAAGAAGTGTAAGTGAATGCTATGTCAGAGCAGGGGTATGGCCTAAAGACCTTAACAGTATTGCATTAACCTATGATGAAGCAGGAACCTTTACTACTCATGGACATACTACCAAAATTGATAAACCTGTTCCCGGATGTGTAGTATTCTTTGACCAAACCTATGATCCTATTGATCCTCCCGGAATAGGTCCAGAAGATACCTACACACATGTAGGTATTGTTGCTGGTACAGAATTCTCAAATGGAATGATAACATTCTGGAATTGGAGAAGTAGCGCTGGATGGGTAATAAATAACTCAGAAGAGATTAAATCATGGGGATGGAAATTAAGATGGGATGATTTTAGAATCCCTGAAGGTTATAGTCTTAAAGTATCTCCAGTAATTATAGATACCCCTCCTGATATACAATGGTGTAAAGAGAAGGGTATCTTTGCCAATGAGCATTATAAAGAAACTGAAATGGTAACAAAAGGAGAACTTGCATCATTTCTTCGAAGAGTATATACCCTTGCTACATCACAACCACAAGCATCAGGTATATATGAATTTAACAATGCTACTCTTACCGGTAAACTTATATTGAAAGAAGGTATAAAAGAATGACATTATACGAGGAATTAAAAGAAATAGGCTGTCCAGAATTATTACCTTATATCTTTGAAGAATTAAAATCTGCAGCTCCTATAATTGTTCAAGCACACATAACGGATGATAAAGCAATATTTCATAGGCACGTAGGAGAACTTGTCAAGAAAAGAATGGATGTAATGGGTATTCCAATATCAGAAGAAGTTCTTATTGAAACTGCAAGGAAGTTTGGAGAATACAGTGAATGGGAATTTGATACTTACCGAAAGAATAGAACTGTCCTGATTAAACCTCCCGGAAGTAATAATAGATTTGGTATAGGAAGGTGATAAAATTGCCGCTCAAAAAAGGATCATCCAAAGCAACAATCAGCCAAAACATTAAGACTGAAATGAACGCAGGTAAGCCTCAAAAACAAGCAATAGCAATTGCAATGAATAAAGCTGGTAAATCAAAGAAAGGTAAATAATAATGCCTAATCAGGAACAGTTTATATTTCAAGATGATGGTAGTATTATCCCTGCTTCAAAAATGAAGCCGGAGAAACCTAAAATTCTTCCGGCTTCAAAGCATAAACCTAAATATAACTTCGAACCCCATAGTTACATAGGTAGATTAGTTCCTTCAAGGGTCTTCATTGATGGACAATATCTTAATCAGTATCTTATAGAATATCATCAGGAATCAAACTCTGTCCAGCTTATAGAACGTGCAAGAGATTCTGATATGAATTTAAATTATAATAGCGGAAAAGTCGAAGGTTGGACAATATTTTTTAGATTTACAATAGATGAAAGAGAACCTTTAACTATAGATACAATTGTTACCTTATGTTCAGGTTTAATAAGTTCACAAGAATTCTTTGATATAGTTAAAAATGGTGTTCTTCCTGACTATATGTATGTAAGTATGCCTAATCCTCATAACCCTATCAATCTAAATCTAATTGAGTTTAATAATAACATTAAAGTATCTCAATCACCAATAGAAAGAGATATTGAGGGTATTATAGAGTTTAAGTTATTTAGTAATTGCAGTATCCTTCATGTAGAAGAATGGAGTAAGTTTAAAAAATATACACGAGAACTAAAAAAAACTCTTACGCTAAACAGCAATCCCCAATCTTTCTCCCGGCAGAATCAAAACATTGGAGTGAAGAACGAATACAACAATTTATCAGAAAACGGATTAACAGATAATGAAGCCGATATACTTAATGAAAATACATCTACTGAATACATACAGTCAACACCCTTTACATACGTTCAACACACTTTACCCGAATTTGAATATCAACGTCTTGCAACATATATTAACAATACATCTGATTTAAAATATAACCCTCCTGATTCGCCAACAACTGAAAAATCTCAACACCGAATTCCATTTAAAAACGGAAGTAATATTTATTTTAGATCAGATTTACCATTATCTAAACTAATTAAGGAACTTACGTGGTATAGTTAGATGAAGATAACATATCCAACGTCAAATGAATTATATGAATTTATAGAGTATATAAACGAAACCTATCCGGAAGGATTCGTTAAGGATTATATATATTCTAATATTTTACATACCAATCTAAAATATGGTGAAGGTGTTATAATCCAAATAGCTACAGGAAAAGATTATGAATACGTATTTAATAATATGAATATTACATTACACTTTTGGTGTATTGATCATGAAGACATATTTATAGTAATTAATTTTAATAAAATTATAAGAGATAATCATTGTATAACACCCAAAGAAAGATTCTTATTATCAAACATACCAAAAGATACAAAAATAATTAGGTATCTTAGTGATACCGGACATAACTATAACAGAGTTTGGCATATACTTAATAAATCTGATAAGTCAACATTGTGTAAGGATAGAACAGGTAATCATAAATACAGCGAAGTATCTATAGCAGGAGATCAACCTAAAGATTTATTATGTATGAGATGTCATAAAATCTTAGTAGAAAGGAGGTAAACAATTATGTGGCTACCATTTGCAGGAGACTTAGTTAATGGAATAACGGAACTTGCAGCCTTAGTTCTCAAACAAGAACTTACAGGCAAAAAGAAAACAGGTACAGAAAAATTAGAATCTGTTGTAAAAGAAATCCATGTAGAATCTACAATAGATTCTAATGTACCAATGTCTAAAAGCAGCTTCTTTGACTGGAGCATTGAAGACATTAAAACCGCAGTAGAGTATATCCTATGGTTCCTGAGAAAGTTCGGAATACTCAAGGACAAGTAACCCTATCCCCGATCCCGGAGGGATAATCCCTCCGGGATACCATACTATAAGGAGAAATTATTATGAATATAATAAGACAACTTAAAAACCTGCTTGTTAATTCTATTGAGACATTATGGAACATTAAGGAAACCATAAGAGAATTTCGGGAGTATAAGGCAAGGGTAGAATCGATAGAAAAGAATATGGCAAATTTACAAGCTGAAGTATTATGCTTAGATCCTAAACATAGTGATCCTCTCTATATACAAACATTAGGATCAAAAGCATATATGAAACTAAATCAAAGAATAGATGAATTACAGGAATGTCTTAACAATCAGATTGCAATTACATCTATACCTAACTATATGCTTAATGAATCAGGAATTAGGGATGTAAAAAGTAAGGTCAAGTATATGCGGGAATGGTTAGATGCAGCCGAAGCACATATTGAACAACGCAAAGTAGATCAGGCAAAGAAAAAAGGAGGGATATAGTATGAACATACATGATTCCTGTCTGCCTCTCACACCTTCCGGCATAGCTGTCAAACCACCGGAACATAGATTCCCTGATAGGGAAAGAGTTCATATCAGCTATGACAGGTATGATAAATACACCGGACAGATTGATCACAGAGAATCCGGAAGTATCAGACTGAAGAACGCTAACACAAAAGCAAAAACATTAAAGAAACATTATAGAGAGTTTGCCAGAATAGGAAATGATATTACACTTGGAATTCTTAGATCAATGACAGGCTGTATTGGAATAGCCAATATAAGAAGAGCTATTAAGGATGTAAGTATGGAAAACATATAATTTAGAAAGGAGCAAAGTATATGTTAGATTCAGGAGAAGATTTAACCCAGGTTAAAATCCAAACCCAATTTAAATCAATACATACAAAACTAAATGAAATCAGAGAACTATTGGAAAATCATCAAACACAAATAGATGAATTAAGAATACAAATGCATCCTAACCCTACAATTAATACTGATAACCTGAGAAACTATCAGGAAGCAAATACAGATGAAAAGTTTTTTGAAGGAGTAGATAAATATATACAAGAACCAAATAACCCTATACCCATACCGGAAAAACAATATCCTCATAGACAATTACCCTTAATGAAAAAGAAACTACTTAGTCTAACTGATGTAGTCTTAACGCAACTAAGAAATATAATAGAAGAATTACCAGAAGATACTAAGTTAATCTAAATAATTTTGAGGCGTTAATATGCAAAAACCAAATTGGACAGTAATAAATAACTATGAGGAAAAGACAAAGATATAAACAAAATATAAAAAAGCTAAAGCAATCTAAACGAAAAAGATTAGATGCAACCTTAACATGGATAATAGAAAATGAAGGCATAATAAATTTAATAACAGAAAGACTCAGAAAACATAATAAATTAGAAAGAGTAATACTTATTATCTCTGATGATGAAGAACTGTCATATAGCTACTATTATCCGGAAAGGATTAATACTGATAATGATATAAGACTATACCGGAGAGACTTGCATGAGGTATTGGATGCAATGCTAAGAGAAGAAATAGTAGGAAGGCTGGAAGGTATGTAATATAAACCCTAATACTTATAGTTATAACATTAAGCACGCTATACTGGTGTGCTATTTTATTATACACAATAATAGCCGATAATTATATATACACAACAATCAACATTTACTAAAAACCATACGTTCGTATAGGGGTCCCCAGCCGACCCCCTCCCCTATCATGGATAGGGGGGTAAAAGTTATCCACAGGGATACAAATTAACACCTGTGGATAACTCTATATCATGATAAACTGACCAGTTAGCAAAGTTATCCACAGGGATACATTTGTCGCCCTAAGTTTTGATATAGGATACATATGTCGCCCTACTGGTATCGTATGTATCCCTGATACAGTAGTATCCTAAAAGTTATCCACAGGGATACTATTGTAACCTAATATTGTTGCTGACAAGTTTACCAGCAACAATATTGCTTTATATGTCAAGTGTTAACAATTAGTTGAATATTATTCGAAACACTCTCTTTAGCGATTTTGCTCTTAAACTAATATTATTCAATTATTATGCTAGCAAGTTTATCAGAATGATTAATTGAATAATATTAGTAATAATGTTAACATATTTGTAACAATTTGTTAACAATTTGGTGATGATTATAGGTGTGTATATATGCTAAGATAGAGTATAGGGATTAATAAGACCCTGTAGATTCGATGGGATTCAGATGGGAT
>Ga0265297_10003515_pt1 | contig 28077 bp, 26 predicted proteins | sample Munlanlwell13791_FD_192502 | JGI IMG/M metagenome (GOLD analysis project Ga0265297, IMG submission 192502) | Leachate microbial communities from a municipal landfill in Southern Ontario, Canada - Leachate well 137-91 | ecosystem: Engineered > Solid waste > Landfill > Unclassified | place...
CGGGTTTATCATCAACTTAAAACCAGAATAGAGAAAAGTTTAATTTGAATATTTAGGTAATACATAATTCTGCCGCCGTGGTGGAACGGTATACACGACAGACTTAAAATCTGTTGAGCGCAAGCTCTTGTCGGTTCGAATCCGACCGGCGGTATTTATTTTTTTACAAACAGGCGGACGTAGCCGAACTGGTATAGGCGCATGGCTTAGGACCATGTGGGGTAACCCGTGTGGGTTCGAGTCCCACCGTCCGCATAATCAAGAAAATTTTAAGGAGTTATATCCTTTTTATTTATTTATATTTTTTTACTTATTATGCCGAAAATTTCTAAACGAGCGCAAATAATTCCTTACTCGCCAATGAGAAAATTTCTTCCTTATGCTGAAGCGGCTAAAAGAAAAGGGATTAAGATTTATCATTTAAATATCGGCCAGCCGGATTTAGAAATGCCTTCTTTGGTTTATCAAGAGATTCGAAATTTCAAAGAAAAAATTCTTCCTTATGGCCGATCTCAGGGGGAAATAGAATTTATTCAAGCTTGGCAAAAGTATTTTAAAAATTATCAGATTAATTTTTCTCAAGATGAAATTATAATTACTGCCGGCGGATCAGAAGCCATTATCTTTGCCATGACCGCAGTTTGCGATCCGGGCGAAGAAATTATTGTTTTTGAACCGCTTTATGCCAATTATAATGGTTTTGCTTGCTTGGCCGATGTTAAACTTAAACCAATAAGCTGTTCGGTCAAAAATGGTTTTAGATTGCCTAAAAAACAAGAAATAGAAAAGAAAATTTCCCCAAAAACCAAAGCTATTTTAATCTGTAATCCTAATAATCCTACCGGCACTGTTTATACGAAAACCGAAATTCAGATGCTGGTTGATTTGGCTAAAAAACATCATTTATTTATTCTTTCCGATGAGGTTTATCGGGAATTTATTTATACCAATCAAAAACATCAAAGCATCGCTTATTTCCCCAAAATAAAAAATCAAGCCATATTATTGGATTCGGTTTCCAAAAGATTTAATGCCTGCGGGGCCAGAATCGGCTGTCTTTGTTCTAAAAATAAGGAAATAAATGAAGCTGTTTTAAAATTTACTCAAGCCAGACTTTCGCCTCCTTATCTTGAACAAAAATTTCTTTTGCCTATTTTAAACAACTCCAAATTTTATTTGAAAAAAGTAGTCAACGAATATAAAAAAAGACGTGAAGTCATTATTGAAGTTTTATCAGAAATTCCAGGCGTGGAATTTAAAGAACCGGAAGGAGCTTTTTATATTATCGCCAAACTGCCGGTTGATGACGCGGATAAATTCGCCAAATGGCTTTTGACTGATTTTAATTATCAAAGAAAAACAATTATGATTGCTCCGGGTTCAGGATTTTACGCCACCGAAGGTTTAGGCAAAAAAGAAATCAGAATTGCCTGGATTTTAAATAGAAAAGATTTAGCCGCAGCCATGGATATTTTGAAAAGAGGACTGGAAGAATACAGAAAATTATTGAAATAGTTGATTAAAAAAACAAAAATTTACAAATTTTTTGTTTTTTTTATTATTTGACTTGACCCCGCACCTTTCGGCGATAATGCTTCGCATTTAAAAAATATCATCGCCGAAAGGTGCGGGGTTGACATTTTCTAAAAAATATGCTATTATTTTAATACTATTCAAAATATAAAATAATTCCTGATACAAGGAATTTATGAAAATTTGAATGTTAAAAAGGAGGAGACATGGAAAGAAAAGTTCTTTGGGCAGAGCTTCAATCCGAATTAAGTGATGTCGGGTTGAACATTTTGGTAGGATTACCTGAGGAAGGAAATTCGTGGCAAGGCGAGATTGATGGCAAGCCATTTTTAATGACAATTTCTCCCAAAAACGAGAAGGATGGATTCAGGGATTTCATGATTATATCTCTTCCCCTGCAGGAAGATGAAAAAATAGTCCCGTTTCTTTCAAAGTTTATGGGTTACAAACCATTTTGTAAGTATCTGCGCAAAGGGATAGAGAGTTTTATCACTTATGAATGGGATAAAAAAAGTCCCAATGATCGACTTAAGGAGTTAAGAGAAGATACTGATGTTGATAATTTACGAATATCAGAAGAAGGGTTTCAAACTCCTCAAGCTCAGAGTATGGAAATGTTCTTTCAACAAATCACTCCCGAGATTGTGAAGAAATGGGAAGAAGTTGTTCAAAAGAATGCAAAGGCTGAATGGAATTACAACCAGATTTGCGATGTTCTACCTTTTGTTAAAAAGGTAATGCCTCGGATAGGTCAGAATCAAAGCTTATTCGGTTTAAGCATTATTTCTTTGGATTGTAAACCCCAGAATATGGAAGAGATTATTCAGTATGGGTTAGAACCTCTTTTGGCAGCTGATATTTTAACAAAAGAAGAGGTTAAGCAAGTAGTTAATTGGTATCTGCAAGAAGCTCATAATTCGGGACATTTTCAGAAGAAATTTGAGATAGGAGAAGTAAAATATAGGCTCGTTACCGATTCCCATAACGGCTATCTTGACTTTAACTTACAGGTGTTGAAGTAAAAAAATTTTAATAATAAAGGAGCTTAATTGTAAAATAATTCACAATTAAGCTCCTCTTTTTTTACTTGACATTTTTGAAAAATATGCTATTATTTAAATACTATCTGAAATCTCAAGATAGTTCTTAATTAAGGAGGAGTTTGTACCTTAAAATAAAATCAGAAGGAGGAGAAAATGGAAGAAAAAAGTGGGATTGTAGCGTTTGCATTCGGAACGCCGTTTACTATAAGTTCTAATAAGGAAATTTCTCGCATCGCCTCACAGAAGGCGCTTGAGCTAGAAGTTCCAGTGTTTACTCAACTCGATATTCGCGTTGAGCCGGAAGTTCATGTGGAATATATTGGTGGAGAATTTAATGATCCTCCGCCAACCTTGCGAATTGCACGAGCAGCCGTAAAATGGGCAAAAGAAAAGGAAATTAAAAATCTTTTGATTGTAGCTGCTAAACCGCATTTATGGCGTTGCAAAAGAGATCTTGTGCAGGCAATTTTGGAAGCCGAAGCAAAGATAGAAGTTTGGGTTTGCGATGAAGAAATTAATTCATATCCGGAAGATTCCTGGTTTTGTCCTGATTCCACTCAAGAACGAGTCCGGTCCCGCAAATTGTGGAACAAAAGAGAGAGAATTCTTAATTTTTTACCTTTCTTCCTTTATAAATTAGTTGCGAAGTAAATTAATCGAGCCCCCTGTGGTTTTACCACTCGGGGCTCATTTTTTTAAATTTTGAACTTGACATTTTATAAAAATATGCTTAAATAATAATAGTTATTTTGAAAATAAAATATACCCACGCAGCAAATCCGAATAAAGTTTTTCAAAAATAAAAAGTCATTTGGCGCAATACACGCCTTCGGCTTTATCTATTTTTAGAAGTAGTTTATTAATGGATTTGTGCGGGGTGCTCCAATTTATTGCGAAATTTTTAAAATAAAAAATTTCGACAAATTGGGCAAAAGGAGGAAGAGATGAAAAAAGAAGCACAATCTGTTATTGCAGTATCAGCCAGTGAATTTGGAAAGTTTGGGTGCCCTCATTGCGGATATCGTTCCGGAAGTATACGAATTTCAGTTGGCGGATCCGCTGCTTGGAAATGCGGAAGTGAAGAATGCGAAAAAATTTGCTGCATTCTCGCAGATGGCGTAACGGAGTCATCCTTTGGTTTCGGTGAAAAAGGATATAGTTCAAAACTTCAGCCGCATCCTCGTCGCGGGATTCCGAGTCATGGGCGATCAGACAAGAAACCGGAAGGCGGGGGAGAATTTTTTCATTCTCGCGGAATCGGTTTGGATAATTGCAATTGTTTTATTTGCGGAACACATGATCGTACTGGGAAAGGCCATACCGTACTCCATAATATTGCGGCATTTGTGCAATGTAAGGTAGCGGGCGAGCGCATAGTTGCCATGTTTTCAAAAGGTGTAAGGCTTGATTATCGGGAAGAAGAGCCGGACCGCGTGCAGGTTAAAATCGGCGCGTGCGATAAACACCTTGTCAATCTTCAGAAACTCGATGGACTAGCAAAAGATGGTATTATCACTGTTGAGAAAATTCAGGAAGCAATGAATTAAAATTTAAAAACAAAAAGCGGAAAAAAAATTTTCCGCTTTTTTATTTATCCAAAAACAGTTGCTATTTTTTCTGGAAATCTTCAATGGCTAATTTTAAGGCTTGTTCGGCCAAAAATGTGCAATGATTTTTATTGGCCGGAACTTGTCCCAAAACATCCAATATTTTTTTATGAGAGATTTCCAATGCTTCTTCAATTGTTTTGCCGATAATCAATTCGGTTAGAACCGAAGTGGAAGCAACCGCGGCCGCGCAGCCGTAAGTTTGGAATTTGGCTTCAATGATTTTATTGTCTTTTACTCTAATATATAAATCCATCACGTCGCCGCAAATTGGATTGCCGACATGGCCAAGGCCGTCGGGATTTTCCATTTTGCCGACATTTCGCGGATGGAGAAAATGATCTATTAATTGAGGATTTTGTTCAAACATATATTTAGCTTATTAGGAATTAGCTTATTAGCTTTTTAGTTAAACGACTTTTAATGGAGAAATTTTTCTTAATCTTTCAACAATGGGAAGTAAATTTTTAACTGTCAAATCTATTTCGCCTTTGCGCGTAAAACGCCCCAAGGTAAAACGAAGCGAACCGTGAGCTATTTCCGGTTCCAAGCCCAAGGCCATCATAACATGAGAAGGTTTTAAAATATTTGAAGAACAAGCCGAACCGGTGGAGCAGGCGATTCCTTTTAAATCCAAGGAAACCAGCATTGCTTCGCCCTCAATGCCTTCAATGCTGACATTAACATTATTCGGCAAACGTTTCACGGAATGGCCGTTGAGTCGGCTGTTTTTTATTTTACTCAAAAGTTGATTAATCAAATCATCGCGCAAACCCGTTAAATATTTAATTTCTTTTTCCAGATTTTCTTTTGCCAATTCGGCTGCTTTTCCAAAACCGACGATTGAAGGCACATTTTCCGTGGAAGCGCGAAGATTATTTTCCTGTTCGCCGCCGTGCATAAACGGTTTTATTTTAACGCCTTTTTTGAGATATAGAGCGCCAATGCCTTTTGGACCGTAAAGTTTATGAGCTGACATTGATAATAAATCAACTCCCAATTCATTAACATTAATCGGCAAATGGCCGGCAGTTTGAACCGCGTCAGTGTGGAAATATGGATAAGATTTATTATTTTTTTGTTTAAATTCTGAAATTATTTTTCCGATTTCTTCAATGGGCTGAATCGTTCCCATTTCATTATTGGCGTGCATAATGGAAACTAAAATTGTTTGCAAAGTCAGATTTTTTTTGACATCTTCCGGATCAACCAAGCCGTCTTTATCAACCGGCAAATAAATCACTTTGCATCCCAAAGATTCCAAAAATTTGCAAGGTTCCAAAATGGCATGATGTTCAATAGAAGAGGTGATAATTTGATATTCTCCGCGAGGGAATTGGTAAAAAATTCCTTTGAGGGCGAAATTATTTGATTCTGTGCCGCCGCTGGTAAAAATAATTTCTTCGGGTTTGGCGGAAATTAATTGAGCCACTTTTTGGCGCGCTTGTTCAATCGCATTTTTGGCTTGAATGCCTTCATAGTGCAAACTTGAAGGATTGCCAAAAACATTCCTTAAATAAGGAGCCATTGTCTTTAAAACCCTCGGGTCTATCGGCGTAGTCGCCGCGTAATCAAGATAAATGCGTTTCATAATTTATTTTTTATACAACATAATATAGCATATTTTCCTAAAAAAATAAAGGGGCGGAATAATCTCCGCCCTCAATATATTTTGTTCATTAGTTGAGTAGGGCAAATATAATTTTACCCCATAGTTCCATCATTCTAAACCAAATGTAGAATATTAAGCTTATTAAACATATAATAAAAGCAATTAAATATCCTACCAATAGAAGTGGCCAAATCAAAAACATCAATTTATCATAATAGAGTGTAGAAGCAGCAAGCCGACCAAGATGGTAATTGCGTTCAAATCTTTCTTGATAACTGTATTCAGAATGCCTGTTAGACCATAAATCATCTATAATTGTGATACTTCCACCTAGAAAACAAAAGACGCATTCTATCTTTGAGGCAAGCCATAAATAAATTTGAACTACGCCTATGGTTGCCAAAATAAACAAAATTAAAAGAACTATCCAAGATATCGTAAGAATTATCATTTTATCCCCCTTTTAGCTGAAATTTATTATTCAGCTATTATTAGTTAAGCACATTTTTTGATTTTCGTCAACCCCTAAATCTTTTTGGCAGGCTGTTTTAAAACAAAGCTTTTTGATTTATTAATTTTTTTTGAAAAGTTTTTATAATTTGAGATTCTTTGCCGAAAACGCTGATTTTTCCAAAAACTCCATCGTAGCCGGCTTCTTTGGTTACTTCTCCTTTTCTCATTTTAATAATCGCTTGGGCGAGCAGGGGAGTAGAAATGTCAGTTAATTCTTTCTCGCTTAAATTCAATAAAACATTAAATTCTCCACGGCCTTTCTCGGTCAAATTTTGATATTCCAATTCCACGCTTTTTAATTTTTCTATTTTTTTAACTTCGTGAATAATTTCAGTTAAAGGAATCAAGCTTTTAAAATCCGGCGCGTCTTTTGGTTTAATCGCTTCTTTTCGGTCAGCTAAAGCGGCTACTCGATAAGCCACGCCGATCGTCATTGGCCGCCTGCATTTTGGGCAAAGCCCGCCGGCCTTTTTTGTTTCGGTTGGCGTCATTCTGATTTTGCAATCGCGATGGCCGTCAAAATGATATTTGCCTTCTTCTGGGAAAAATTCAATGGTGCTTATTAACGCGGACTTACACTGACTTGACGCGGACTTACGCGGAATGGCGCGATTTTTTATTCCTTCAATAATATCGGAATAGTTAGGTTCTTGACTGAATTCAAAAACATTGGCTTCGCGGCCCAATTTGGAAGGCGAATGGGCGTCAGAATTGGAAATTAAAGTATACTTGTCCAAATACGACCATTGCCAATTCATTAACGGATCACTGGATAATCCGGTTTCCAAAGCATAAATATTAGGCGTCATTTCTTCAAAACATTCTTCAACTGAATCAAACCCGGACATTGAACCGAAAAGAGAAAACCAGGGAGTCCAAATATGAGCCGGGACGATAAAAATTTTCGGCGAAATATCCAATAAAATTTTAACCAGTTCTTTGGCGTCCAATCCCAAAATCGGCCGGCCGTCTGATTTTAAATTATATTTCTCTCCCAAATTTTGATTTATTTTTTCCGCTATTTCAAAATCAGGCGCAAAAATAACCAGATGAATCCGTCTGGTTTTATTATTTTTTTTGTAAATGCAAGAAATTTCAGTTGTTAAAATAAAATTGGTTGTTGAATTTTTGTTTGGGAGTTTATAAAGGCCTTCTTGAGCCGGAATCAGTTGTTCTCTCAGTTCGGAAAACCATTTTGGATGAGTAAAATCGCCCGTGCCTAAAATTTGAATGCCTTTGATTTTCGCCCATTGATCCAATTTTTCCACGCTAATATCGTGAGCCGTAGCCCGAGAATATTTACTGTGGATATGGAAATCGGCAATGTATTTCATATTATTTTTTTAGCGCCAAGGCAATAATTTTATCCAATAATTTTGTAAATGATATGCCGGCCGCGGCAGCTGATTTCGGCATCAAACTTTCCGATGTCAAGCCGGGGATAGTGTTGGTTTCCAAAACATAAAGTTGATTATTTCTTATCATCATATCAGTGCGGATAACGCCTCGCGCGCCTATAATACAATGCACTTTGACGGCTATTTCTTGCGCTTGCTTGGTTAATTCAGGGCCAATTTGGGCCGGACAGATTTCCTGGCTTTTGCCGGAATATTTTGCTTTGAGATCGAAAAATTTATTTTGCGGAATAATTTCAATCACCGGCAAGGCTGTTGGTTTTTCATTGCCAATGGTCGGCACACTTATTTCTTTTTTGCCCAAATATTCTTCAATCAAAATCAATTCATCAAATTTAAATGCGTTTTTAATGCTTTTTTCCAAATCATTTTTTGTCCAGGCAATATTAATGCCATAACTTGAGCCGGAAGTGTCTGGCTTGATTACGCAAGGCAGTTTTATTTTTTTGATAATTTCAGCACAAATCTTTTTTTTATTTTTTTGCCAATCGTTTTTCGCAATAGCTGAATATTTCGGCGTTTTGATTTTGTTAAATTGGAAAAGTTGGCGCGATTTCAGTTTGCTCATTGCCAGAGCCGAAGCAAGCGCGCCGGAAAAGGTATAGGGAATTTTTAAAATTTCAAGCAGCGACTGAATTTTTCCGTCTTCGCCGATTGGGCCGTGCAGGGCGATAAAAGCCAAATCAACTTTTTTTCTTAAATTAAAAAGTTGAGAAATGAATTTTAGGTCCGGATTGACTTCAATCTGATAAACTTGATATTTTTTCTTGTCCAAGTATTTTAAAATTGATTTGCCGGAAGCGAAAGAAATTTTCCGTTCAGCCGAAAGCCCGCCCATTAATAATGCGATTTTAATTTTTTTATTCATAGATATATAATAGCAAAAAGGGCCGGAAAAATCCAACCCTTTTTTGCTATAAATAATATCGTAAGAGACTTCTTGTTTTTAAAAAATACTGTGTTATAATATCAATGTATGAGTAAATTCAAGGAACAAAATATTATTGCCCCTGAAGATCTGGAAGAAGATAAAACAATGGATAGGACTTTGAGGCCGAGGAATTTAAAAGAATTTATCGGGCAAAAAAAGTTAAAAGATAATTTGAAGATTTTTGTTGAAGCGGCTAAACAGCGCGGCGAATCTTTGGATCACGTTTTATTTTACGGTCCGCCCGGTCTTGGCAAAACGACTTTATCTTATATTATCGCCAATGAAATGGGCGTTAATATTCGCATCACCTCCGGACCGACTATGGATAAGGTAGGCGACTTGGCGGCAATTTTGACAAATTTGGAAAATGGCGATATTTTATTTATTGACGAAATACACCGCTTGAGCAAGGTTATTGAAGAAGTTTTATATCCGGCCATGGAAGAATATGGTATTGATTTGGTGGTCGGCAAAGGGCCGATGGCCAGAAATTTGCGTTTGGATTTGCCGCGTTTTACTTTAATCGGCGCGACAACCCGGCCCAGCCTTCTTTCCGCGCCTTTAAGAGATCGTTTCGGCTTGACTCATCAATTGGATTTTTATCAAAATAAAGATATTGAAGAAATTATCAATCGTTCGGCTCGTATTTTAAAAATAGAAATAACACCTGAAACAGCCGAGGAAATTGCCAAAAGATCCCGTTTCACTCCGAGAGTGGCAAATCGTTTGTTGAAAAGAGTGAGAGATTTTGCTCAAGTTGACGGACAAAAAATTATTGAAAAAGATTTTGCCATTAAATCTTTGGGAATGCTGGAAATTGACGAATTGGGGCTTAATCAAATGGATCGAAAAATTTTAACCACCATAATTGATAAATTTGCCGGCGGTCCGGTCGGTTTGAAAACTTTGGCCATGGCTACTTCAGAAGACTTGGAATCAGTTGAAGAAATTTATGAACCATATTTAACCCAGCTTGGTTTTTTAAAAAGAACGCCGCGCGGCAGAATGGCAACAGAAGGAGCTTATAAGCATTTGGGATACAAAACAAAATTAATTTAAATTTTATAAAACAATGAAATTAATTTCTCAAAAAAAAGCGATTTTTCTCTTGATTATTATTTTCGTGGTTGCTTTCGTCGGCGGAATAGTTACCGGCAATCATTTTGTTTATTTAAAATTAGGCAAGTGGCAAGCGCCGCAGCCGATTTTTCAATCAGCCAGTCCGGATGCCAATCTTGATTATGATTTGTTTTGGCAGGTTTGGTCTATTTTGAAAGAACGTTATGTTGAGCAGCCGGTAACGGATAAAAATTTATTTTACGGTTCGCTTAAAGGATTAGTCAGCGGATTGGATGATCCTTATTCTAATTTTTTAGATCCGGAAACCGCAAAAAGATTTTTGGATGAAATGTCCGGTAATTTTGAAGGCATTGGCATTGAAATCGGAATCAAGGATAATCGCTTGACCGTGATTGCTCCCTTGCCCGACACGCCTGCTTTCAGGGCCGGAATGAGAACTGGCGATAAAATTTACGCCATTGATGATAAGGATACTTCTGGTATGGCGTTGGATGAAGCGGCTAATTTAATTCGCGGGAAAAAGGGAACTAAAGTTAAATTGCTTATTTGGCGAACAGGCGATTCAAGCGCTCAAGATTTGGAATTAATCAGAGATGTTATCAGTATTAAGACGGTTTCTTGGCAATTGGTCGGAAATAATATCGCTCTTTTAAAGGTTTCGCATTTTGACCAAGATACTTGGACTGATTTTCAAAATATCGCTCAAATTATTTTAAAAGCCAATCCTAAGGGCTTGATTCTTGATTTAAGAAACAATCCGGGCGGTTATTTGGATACATCAGTGGATATAGCCGGTTATTGGGTAAATAAAGACATAGTCGTGACAGCCAAAGATGCGAAAGGCGAGGTGACGGAATACCGGGCCAATGGCAGAGGAGAACTTAAAAATTTGCCGATAATTGTGCTCGTCAACGGCGGTTCGGCTTCAGCTTCGGAAATTTTAGCCGGCGCTTTGCAAGATTATAAATTAGCCACTCTTTTGGGAGAAAAAACTTTTGGCAAGGGTTCGGTTCAGGAATTGGAAAATTTTGCCGACGGATCAGCTTTGAAATTAACTGTTGCTCATTGGTATACGCCATTGGGTCGCTCAATTAATAAAGAGGGAATTACACCGGATATCAAAGTTGAATTAACTGAAGAAGATTACAAGCTTAATCGAGATCCGCAGCTTCAAAAAGCAATAGAAATTTTGGAAAAGAAGTAATTCTGAACCGCTAAATGGTTCAGGATTTAGTAAAAAAATAAAAAGGATTTTAAAAATCCTTTTTATTTTTTATAAAGAAATTATTATTTATTTCACGCTGACAATTTTTTTGCAGCGCAATTTGCCGGTAAAATCCGGTGATTTTTTTTGGCTAAAATAAATCGTTCCTTCTTTAATGGCGTAAAGAGTATAGTCAGATCCTTTTCTGACGCCAACTCCAGGATGAAATTTGGTACCGCGTTGGCGGACAATAATCATTCCGGGTTTTGTTTTTTGGCCATGAGACATTTTAACGCCCAATCTTTTTCCTTGTGAATCGCGGCCTAAAGCTGTAGAACCGCCTGCTTTCTTGTGTGACATAAGGTTAGAATTTAGAATTTGGAATCTAGAATTTAGAGTCTAGATTCTAAAATTAATTTATATTAATAATTATTATAACAATTCAAAAATTTGTGTCAACCCCCTCACCAAACGGCGATATTTTTTATCTTAGAGATTAATAAAATAACAAGCCTTAATTTTATATTAGAACTTTATATTAAAGATTTTTTTATTTGCGCCCAAAGGCGCTAATCGCCGTTCAGGTGAGGGGGTCAAGGTTATTTAAACGAGTAAGAGAGAACCCTAAAGTTCTCTCTTAATTTATTTCTATGTCGTTTCTCGCTTTTCCGCGACAACACCAATCATCATTAGGGTAATTACTGTTACCCAACACCATACTTGCATTGCCATTCGACCGGCATTAGATTCTCCAATCGGATCTTCTAAAAATCCCCAAATCATTACCCAAAACACTAGAAACGCTGCAAAAGCTAAACCTATTAAGTATTCTCTAATTTTTTCCACTCTTCCTCCCTTTTTATATTATATAGAGTAGCACATTTTTTATTTTTTGTCAAGTATTCCTTTTGATTTTTTTATTGATATTTTTTTACATCAACACCCAAATCTTTCGGGCCAAACCCCAATGGCAATAATTCATTGATAGTGCAAAGGACAATTTTGTCTTTTTTGGTAGTGGAAAGAATTATTTCCATATCTTTTTCCGCGATTTGGCTGGCCTCATAAAGCATTTGCCGGCATGATCCGCAAGGCGCACTTACTTCGGCAGTGTCAAAATTTTCACCTTTGCCGATAATAGCCAAAGCTTTTAATGCGCGCTTGCCCATGGCATTAGCTCTAGCCAATGCCGCGCGCTCTGCGCAAATAGTTAATCCGCCATAAGAAGCGCTTTCGTAGTTAGCGCCGGTAATTATTTCTTCATCAAAAGTAAGCAATGCCGCACCGACAGAAAAATGAGAATAAGGATTATAGGCATTTTTCATTACTTTTTCCGCTTCAGCTAAAAGATTTTTTTGAACAGGAGTTAAATCCTGATAATTTATATTTTTCATTTTTTCATTTTTATTTTTAGATAAGTTAATCATAATCAACTGTCAGAACTTGTCAATAATTTAAAATTAGTATATAATATCTTTCATGAGTCTTGATAAAGTTCTCCAAAATATTCAAAAAAGCAAATTCTGGAAAGATAAAAAAATCATATCTTTTATTTATTCAGGATTATTTTTAAATATAATCACTTGGCTGATTATATTGATTTTTCATGGCCGCAAAGGACAAATTTCTTTGCATTACAATATTTTATCCGGTGTGGATTCCATCGGCCATTGGTCAAAATTGCTTGAGATTCCTTTGGTCGGATTGGCAATATTGATTCTTAATTCATTTCTAATTTTTTATTTTTATCTTCGCCGAAAAACCAGCTTGATTTATTTTTTGCTCGCCGGTATTTTAGCTGTTCAAATTATTTTATTAATTTCAGTTTTATTAATCAGTAATTTATAAGGGGTATGTTATTTGAAGTTATTAAAATTTTTATTCTTTCAACTATTGCTTTTGTTTTGGCTTTTCTTTTAACGCCGTTATTAACTCGCTTTCTTTATAAATATAAATTGGGAAAGCAAATTCGCGATACGGAAAGCGCGCCGATTTATTCCGCTCTTCACGCCAAAAAATCAGGCACTCCAACCATGGGAGGATTATTGATTTGGGTGACTACCGCCATTTTAGCGGCTTTATTTTTTTATTTGTCAAAACTGCCCCATTTGGAAATTTTTAAAAGTTTGAATTTTTTATCCCGTCCTCAGACGCTTTTGCCATTAGGTGTTTTAATTGCTTCCGGACTGGTAGGCGCTTTTGATGATTATTTGAATGTCAAAAAAATCGGACCAAAAGGCGGCGGATTAAAAATGTATCACCGGATTCTTATTTATACTTTTATCGCCATTGTCGGAGCTTGGTGGTTTTATTCCAAATTGCAATGGGATATAGTGCATATTCCTTTTTTGGGAGATTTTAATATCGGTCTTTGGTATATTCCTCTGTTTATTTTTGTTATTATCGCCACTTCTTTTTCGGTCAATGAAACTGACGGCTTGGACGGTTTGGCAGGAGGTGTTTTATTGATTGCTTTTGCCGCTTACGGCATTATCGCTTTTGCTCAGGGAAGATTTGACTTGGCTTGTTTTTGCAGCGTGATTATCGGGACATTAATCGCTTTTCTTTGGTTTAACATTTATCCGGCTAGATTTATTATGGGCGATACCGGAGCAATGTCTTTGGGTGTAACTCTCGGCGTGATTGCCATGATTACTAATGAATTTATTCTTTTGCCGATTATCGGATTAATTTTGATTATTGAATCAATGTCAGTTATTGTTCAATTGATTTCCAAAAAAATTCGTCATAAAAAGATTTTTCTTTCCACGCCGATTCATCATCATTTTGAAGCCATCGGTTGGCCGGAAGCTCAAATCGTAATGCGGTTTTGGCTGATCAACGGAGTGGGCGCAATGCTCGGTTTAATTATCTTTTTAGCCGAAAAAATGTTTTAAAAAGTAAGGAGTTTTGTCTCCGACGTGGCGTCGGAGGAACAAAACCCTTACCCGCCTAGATTTTTGGACTATTAAAAATTTTAAGAAATTTACTATGAATTTATCTGGTAAAAAAGTTTTAGTAATGGGGCTCGGAATTATCGGCGGGGGATTGGAAACGGTTAAATGGCTGTTAAAACAAGGAGCGAAAATTACCATTACTGATTTAAGAACCAAAAAAGAACTTACATCATCTCTTGAAAAACTTAAAAATTTTTCAATAAAATATATTTTAGGCAAACATCGTCCGCAGGATTTCAAATCTGCGGATTTAATTATTAAAAATCCGGCTGTTCGCAACAGTTCGCCTTTTTTAAAAATAGCTCAAAAAAATAAAGTGCCCATTACCACTGATATCAATCTTTTTTTTGAGCAATACCCGGGACAAATTATCGGCATTACCGGTACCAAGGGTAAATCAACCACTGCGACTTTAATTTATCAAATTTTAAAAAAGTCCGGACAAAAAGTTAATCTCGGCGGAAATATCGGTTTTTCACCGCTTAAATTTTTAAATAATAAAGCAAAAAATAACAGTAAAATGATTTTAGAACTTTCTTCTTTTCATCTTGAAAATATTAAAAAAGGGCCGGATATCGCCGTTATAACCAATATTTTCCCGGATCATTTGGACAGATATAAAACTCTTAAAGAATATATTGAAGCGAAAAAAATTATTTTAAAAAGCCAGACCAAAAATGGAATTGCGATTTTAAATTATGATAATAAGCGATCGCGCCAATTAAGTTCTTGCTGCCAAGGCAAAGTTTTTTGGTTTTCTAAAAGACCTTTTCAAAAAGACGGCGTATTTTTGAAAAATCAAGAAATTTATTTTTGCCAGAACAATCAATTAGAAAAAATTTGTTCTGTCGCTAAAATCAAAATGTTGGGAGAGCATAATTTGGAAAATATTTTGGCTGCGGTCTGCATCGCCTCTATCTTAAAAATTAAACCGCAATTGATTCAAAAATTTTTAAATGATTTTTCCGGCATAGCCAATCGTTTGGAATTAGTAAGGATATTCAAGGGAGTAAAATATTATAATGACACGGCGGCCACCATGCCCGAAGCGGCGATCAACGCTTTGAAGTCTTTTAATAAGCCGGTTATTTTGATTTGCGGCGGAGCGGATAAAAATTTAAAATTTCAAGAATTCGCGCGATATATAAAGAAATACGGCAAAATTGTAATTTTACTTCCCGGCACGGCCACTCACAAATTATCCGCTCGTCTTCGCGAGCGGACCCGCTCACTCCAAAAGGAGGTGAGCGGGAAAAACAAATTAATTGAGGTTGGTTCAATGAAAGAAGCGATTGAAGTATCTCAAAAAAGCGCAAAAAAGGGCGATATTGTTCTTTTGTCTCCCGGTTGCGCCAGTTTTGGATTGTTTAAAAACGAATTTGATCGCGGCAAACAATTTGCCAAAATTATCAAAACTTTGAAATAAATTATGAACAAAGTTTTGCAATAATTTTGAGCACCCCGCTTCAAATCACTAGGATAAAATTAATCTAAAATTAAAATAAGCCGAAGCCCCTCACTTGGCATATAAATAATTGTTATGCCTAACGAAATATTCTTAAATTATAAAATCTTGTACCAAGTGAGGGGCCGAAGGCGATTCGCGAATTAAATCAATTATTTTTTATAGTTTCTCTTTGGATTTGAGGCGCGGGTAAAAAATTTGTTAAAGCTTTAAAATGATCAAAACAAAAATTCATCAGCCCGATTATATTATTATCATCAACTTGGCAATTTTAATTGTTTTGGGATTGATTATTCTTACCTCATCAAGTTACTTCACGGCCTGCGAAAGATTTAATAATTGTTATTTTTATTTAAAACATCAGCTTCTTAACGGTTTATTGCCCGGCTTGTTTATTTTTTGGCTTCTGGCTCGTTTTGACTATCATCATTTTAAAAAAATTTCTTTTTACTTATTAATTTTTTCACTTATAATATTGGCTCTGGTTTTGGTACCCGGCATAGGCTTTGCCAAAGAGGGAGTGAGCCGGTGGATAAGAATAGGCGGCTTTAATTTTCAGCCGTCGGAATTCATAAAATTGTCATTTTTGATTTATTTGGCAGCTTGGTTTTCCAATCATCAAGATAAATTTAAAAGCATTAAAGAAGTTTTTATACCATTCATTCTTTTTTTGGTTATTATCAGCGTTCTTATTATTTTTCAGCCGGACATAGGAACTTTATTGGTGATTGTTATAAGCGCCATGATTGTTTATTTCATCGCCGGCGCGCCTTGGAAACATTTGGGTTTTATAATAATGGGCGGACTTATATCTTTAATAGCTTTGATTAGAATAGCTCCTTATCGTTTTGACAGAGTAATGGTATTTTTTCATCCGGAAGCAGACCTTCAAGATAAAGGTTATCATATTAATCAGGCGATTTTAGCCATTGGTTCGGGAGGAATTTTCGGCCGAGGACTGGGACATTCATATCAAAAAATTAATTATTTGCCCGAAGTGGTCGGCGATTCAATTTTTGCCGTGATGGCAGAAGAACTGGGTTTTATTTTAATGATAATAGTGGTGGGATTATATATTTATTTGGCTATTCGTATTTTCAGATTAGCCAATTTAAATCATGATAATTTCGGCAGACTACTGACAATCGGTATTGGTTCTTGGTTTATTTTTCAGTCATTAATCAATATGGCCGCGATGTTAAGACTCTTGCCTTTAACCGGAATTCCTTTGCCTTTTGTAAGTTATGGCGGCACGAGCTTTTGCGTTTTTATGGCTGCTTTTGGAATTTTAGTAAATATTTCAAAACAAACAGAGGTATTGACATAAAGGAAAAAATTTGCTAAAATAAAAATAAATAAAAAGCCTGCCTATTGGCAGACAAGGAGGAAAAATGCTATTTACAATTTATTTCTTGATTTTTTTAAATTTGGGCGGAATTGATTCAGAAGATGTTTATTCCGTAAGGTGGAGGTGCGCCAGTCAGGATTTTATTGTTGGAGCCCTTATTTTAAGGACAGATCGGATAATTTTAAATGGAAAAGAAGTTTATGATTTTTCGATTGAAGCAAAGAATAATGACAAATTGGGTAAATTAAAACCTTTTTGCATAACAATGGAATCATGGGCCGAAGTAGAAGGATTACAAACCTTGCGTTTTGAAAAATTTGAGGATTTACAGGGTAGACAAAAAAAGGTTAGAATTTTTCTAGATCAATTTAATAATCAAGCGACATGGGGGATTTTATCCACTGATAAAGAATATTTATTTACGAGAGAAATTTTGTCTGATTCAAAGGATTTGTTGACTTTATTTCATCTTTTAAAGAGTATTCCCGTTGAGAGCTTGGAGATTGGTAAATTATGGCTTGTCAATATGATTAAGGAATCTCCATCAGATTCTGATTCTACATATTCCAATTCTTTGCCGGTAGTAATTTCGGCCATTGAAAAAATAAAAATCAAAGATGAAGAAATAGAATGCTTCGTTTTTGAGGTTTCTTATAAGGATGATTTTTTGGGCTCAACCGAAAAAATAAAAATTTGGTTGAGCAAAGAGCATCAGATTATAATGCTTAAGAGAAAGGATATCAATTTGATTTTGAATCAAGAATAAAGGCTTCGGGTAAGTTAATTACCGAAGCCTTTTTTAATTTTAAGGGGCTTGCCCCCTCACCATAACAGCGATGCCCCGCTTTGGCGGGGCAGCCCGATTTTCTATTTTATTTATTGTTGTAAGATTTATTTTTTATTTTAAAAAAATATTAGATGCAGGCATTATCGCCATTAGGTGAGGGGGCTTGCCCTCCGGTTAAAAGTGTTTTATAATTTAGAAGATGACTCTCAAATTTAGCATTAAAAATCGTTTGATTATTTCCGGAATTTTTATCATTCTGGGAGTTTTAATTTTATTGGTTCAAAATTTAAATCTTAAAATTTTTTCAGCAAAAGCTGATTCAGAAAATAATGTCCGCGGTTGGGGATGGAGTGAAAATATCGGCTGGGTTTCGGCAAATTGTTATAATGATTATGGCAAATGTGTTGGCGGAAGTAATAATGGTTTATATTGTGATAACGGATGTCCTGGCGGAACTTGTCAAACTGATGGTGTGTTTGAAGATAGGTGCAGTAGCAGCAATTATGGCATCCACGCAGATACCACTTCGCCGTATAAATTACATGGTTATGCTTGGAGTTCAAATATGGGGTGGATTTGTTTTGGCGAAGATTGCACCGGTGATCCGCCGGGAGTAGAAACTACTTCTTGGGCTTGCTTGGGTAATCGGGATGCCAGCTATGCTTGTACAATTGGGGATAAGGGTGAGAATTTTGCTGATAATGATTATTTAGAAGCTCATTGGAATTTAAATAATGAAAGTTCGCCAATCCAAGATTCTTCGGGTAATGGTAATGATGGGACGCTTAATGGCACGACTCGGGTTACCGGCAAATGGGGCAATGCCAGGTCTTTTAATGGTACGAGTGATTATATTTTAGTTGGCGATCAACCTAGTTTGGAAAGTATGGCTACTCTAACTGTTGAAGCTTGGGTTAAAACTGATGAAAATAGATTAAATAAGGCCATTGTTTCCAAATGGCAAACAGGTACTGCGTCATACATTTTAAGAACAGACAATACCAGCGGTAATGAAGGGAAGATAGGATTTAGTGTTTATACTTCCGGCGCCACAAATGTTGTTTCAAGCGTTACTATCAACGATAATGAATGGCACCACTTGGCGGGCGTTTATGACGGAACAAATGTTAAGATTTATGTTGACGGAGTGGATAGAACTGCTGCGCCGCAAACTACTTCCGGTTCCATTGCCAATAGCGAAGAAGAGGTTTGTCTTGGCGATACTTGCAATGGCGGTGTGGGACAGGGAAATAATTTTGAAGGTATTATTGATAATGCTTCTATTTGGTCTCGGGCTAAATCAGACAGTGAAATTTGGGCTGACGGGCAAATGGAACTTTCCGGCTGGGCGCAAGTGATGAATTTGGGCGATAATGGCTGGATGAAATTGCAAAAAAGTTCAACTGATGCCACACCGAGTAAATGGTGGGGGAGTTATTTGGAGGATTATATAGATTTTTACAGAATGGGCGGTTGGGATTGGAATGATTATTCCAATTCTTTGCTTGGCGTTGGTTGGCTGGAAAATGGTTATCCTAAAGATATTCTCGCGCCTCTGACTTTTGATATTTTAAGTATTGATAATAGTACCAGTTGCCATCAATTATCGGTTACATGGGATCCTTCTGCCTGGGCGGAAAACTATACTTATTGGCGAAAAGATGATGTAGAAAGTTGTCTAACTTGCAGTACAGAAGAAAATTGTGAGACCAATGGTTATACGCAAAATAGCGTACCTGAAGGAAGCGAAGGATCTTTACAGGATACGGGATTAATTGAAGATACAGGCTATTGTTATGCAGTGGTGGCACATAATACAACCGGTTCAACCTGGAATTCTAATGGAGCACAGTGGGGGAAAACTCTTCTTTGCAGTCCGACACCAGAAACGTCTGATGCTAAAATTTGCGGTCAGATTAAAACTAGATGGGAATGGCCTCAAGATAGCAGTGCTGATGGTTATAATATTTATCGAACTTTAACCGATACGGGATGTAATAGTTTAACTGATTCCAGGTGCCAATTAGTCGGTCATTTGGCTGAAGGAATTGCTTATGACGCTGATCAAAATGGCACTAATGATTTAGTTGCTCAATGGAAAATGAATCAAAATTGGTATGATTCATCAGGTCAGGCCAATAATGGCACATTGAATGGCGGAGCCACTTTTAATAGCAGCGGTAAATTTGGTTATGCCGGCAGTTTTGACGGAATAAATTCTTGTGTTGACATTCCTTATAGTTCAATAATGGATATGAGTATAACTGGAAAAATGTCATATGAAATGTGGATTTATCCATTATCTTATCCAACCCCGGGAACTTCTATCGTAGAAGCAATGAGACAGAATAATGGTGGCTGGCTAGTGTCTTATCGCGGTGACCAAAATCCTTCATACTGGCAAATCGGAATTGTCCAATCAGATAATAGTACAAAAGCATTAAATCCTGCTTCAACTGATATACCACTAAATACCTGGACGCATATTGCAGTAACCGCAGACGGAACAAATGTAAAATTATACTTAAATGGTACTTTATTTGGCTCTCCTCTTAGTTATGATGGCACTATAAGGGTTCCGAATCCATCATATTCAAGAGACACAGCTATAGGATGTTACACAACTGGCAGCTATAGTTATAGCAGGTTTTTCAACGGTTTACTTGATAATGTGGCGATTTATAGCGTGGCAAAATCAGATTCGGATATTAAAATTGATTATGAAGCCGGCGCTAATTCAAATTGCGGACAATGCGGGCTAGATTATGTTTGTCATATTTATAATCAAGATACTAAATGCAGTAAAAATTTAACTGACGCCGACGCCTGTTGTTATTCTGATATCAGGGTTATTCCTAAAACGAATTATTATTATGTTATGACCGCAACCAGCGAAGCTGGCGTATCGCCCAGTTCAAGTCAAACCTCAGCTGCTCAAACTTCATGCTGGCCGACGCATCAAGAACAAGAACAATAGAATAAATTTAAAATTATAAAATTAAAATGATCCATAATTCTATAATTATTTTCGGCGGCAGTTTTAATCCTCCTCATAATGGCCATCTTATTATCATTAAAAAAGCGTTGGAAAAAATCGGCCTAAAAAAAATTATTTTAATGCCTTCAGGCCTTCAGACGCTTAAAAAAAATTATGATATGGCGCCGATAAAGGATCGTTTGGCAATGGCTAAAATTTTGGCAAAATTGGATCCGCGAATTGAGATTGCAGATATAGAAATCAAAAAATCTTATCAAAGAAGAAAATCATACACCACCGAAACAATAAAAGAATTAAAAAAACAATATCATCAAACTAAAATTTATTGGGTTATTGGCCAAGATTCTTTTGAAGAAATATTGGCCGGCAAATGGAAAGTCGGTTTAGAAATTTTTGATCAAGCTAATTTTATTATCGCCACTCGGCCGGAATTAAAAAAAGTGCCGAAAAATATTTTGGCAAAAATAAAAATCATAAAAATGAATTGTCCTATTTCCAGCACTATGATCAGAAAATTTTTGCGTCAAGGAAAATCAATAAAAAAATTGGTGCCGGCGGAAATTTTAAAATATATTCAGAATAAAAAATTGTATACTCAAGACTATGCAAGAATTAAGCAAGCAAGAAGCTAAAAAGCGGATAGAAAAATTAAAAAAAGAAATAGAATATCACGGCCGCCTTTATTATGTTTTGGATAAACCGTCAATTTCCGACGCGGCTTATGACTCTTTAAGAAAAGAATTGTTGGCCTTGGAAAAACAATATCCGGAATTCGCTGTTCAAGATTCGCCGACTCAAAGAGTGGGCGGCAAACCTTTGGAAAAATTCAAAAAATTTGCCCATAAAATTCCCTTGCTTTCTCTTTCCGACGCTTTTGAAGAAAAAGAAATTTATGATTGGGAGAAAAGAATCAGAAAACTTTTACCCGCTGATTCAAAGATTGATTATTTCATTGAATTGAAAATGGACGGCTTGGCCGTGACTTTATTTTATAAGAATGGAATTTTTGAAAAAGGAGCGACTCGAGGAGACGGTTATATCGGCGAAGACGTAACTCAAAATTTAAAAACCATCAGAACCATACCTCTAAAACTGGAAGGAAAGTTTCAGGGAGAAACTGAAATCAGGGGAGAAGTTTTTATGTCAAAAAAAGTTTTTGAAGAATTAAACAAAGAGCAAATTAAAAAAGGAGAAGCGGCTTTTGCCAATCCCAGAAACGCCGCGGCCGGATCATTGCGCCAGCTTGATTCCCAAATTACCTTGGAAAGAAAATTAAATTTTTTCGCTTATGATATTACTACTGATTTGGGACAAAAAACTCATTTGGAAGCTCATAAATTAATTGAAAAAATGGGCTTTCCATCCAATTCTTATACTCAATATTGCGCTGATATTTCCGAGATTATAAAATTCCAGAAATATATCGGCGGATTAAGAGAAAAATTGCCTTATGAAATTGATGGCGTGGTGGCCAGAGTTAACTCCAATGAAATTTACGATAAATTGGGCACGGTCGGTCGGGCGCCGCGAGGATCAATTGCTTATAAATTTCCCGGATTGGAGGCGATTACCAAAATAAAAGATATTATTATTCAAATCGGGCGAACCGGCCGGTTAACGCCGGTAGCCGTGCTTGAGCCGGTTAAAGTCGGCGGAGCCACAGTCAGTCGGGCCACCTTGCATAATGAAGATGAGATTAAAAGATTGGATGTCAGAATCGGCGATACAGTGGTGATAAAACGAGCCGGTGATGTCATTCCGGATATTATCGGAGTTTTGAAAAATTTGCGGACTAATAAAGAAAAAATATTTAAAATGCCGAATCATTGTCCGCTCTGCCATTCACCGGCTTACAGAAAAGCAGGTGAAGTTGATTTCTATTGTTCAAATAAAAATTGTTACGGCCAAAGATGGAGAGGTATCACTCATTTTGTTTCCAAAAATGCTTTTGATATTGTTCATTTGGGTCCGAAAATCATTGATAAATTTTTCAGCGTCGGATTGATTAAAGATCCGGCAGACATATTTTTTTTAAAAAAAGAAGACCTTGAGCCTTTGGAAAGATTTGCCGAAAAATCAGCGGAAAATATTATTGAAGCGATTAACAAGAGTAAAAAAATTGATTTTAGCCGCTTTATTTACGCTTTGGGAATCCGCCATACGGGCGAAGAGACGGCCATCAGTTTAGCAAATTACTTTGGCGATTTAGAAAATTTAGCCAAAGCCAAATTGGAAGATTTGGAAGCGATTGAAGATATTGGCGGAGTGGTGGCTAAAAGTATTTTTGAATGGTTTCAGGATAAAAATAATTTGGAATTGATTAAAAAATTTAAAAAAGCGGGAATAGAAATTATCAAGCCTTCAAAAATTGACCAAAAATTAAACGGCAAAACTTTTGTTTTGACCGGAACGCTGACTCATTTTACCCGTGAATCAGCCAAAGAAATGATTAGGAAATTCGGCGGCAATATTTCTTCGTCAGTCAGTTCTAAAACGGATTTTTTGTTGGCCGGCGAAGCCCCTGGTTCAAAATACAAAAATGCCAAAGATTTAGGAGTAAAAATTATCAGCGAACAAGAATTTTTAAAAATGATTCAGTAGTATGATTTCAAAAAAAGAAATACAACATTTGGCAGATTTGGCCAGATTGAAATTAACGGAAAAGGAAATAAAAAAATATCAGAAACAACTTTCTGATATTTTGGATTATGTCGGACAGCTTAAAAAAATAAATACAAAAGATGTCTTGCCTTGTACCGGCGGAACTAATTTAAAAAATATTTTTCGCAATGATGAAGCGCGCCCAGCGGATAAAGAAATGATAAAAAAATTGCTTAAAACCGCGCCAAAAATTGAGAATAATTTAATAAAAGTAAAGGGGATTTTTAACACATAGCACATAACACGTAGCGCATAACATATGGCAGGACAATTTCATGATAAATTAAAATCAAAAATGGATGAATTTGCTCATCTTGTTTATAGAATAAGCAGAGATTTTCCGAAAGATGAATTATATGGCGTAACTTCGCAAATAAGAAGAGCATCACTTTCAATAATTTTGAATTATATTGAGGGTTATGCAAGGCAAAGAAGCAAGGTTTATAAAAATTTTTTGGAAATTTCTTACGGGTCATTGCAAGAAACAAAATATCTTTTACATTTTTCTTTAAAGGAAAAATATTTAAATAACGAAGATTTTCAAGAATCAATAAAACTAGCTGAAGAAATTGGGGCTATGTTATGGGGTCTTTCTAAAAAAATATAAATGTTCCATGTTATGTGTTTTATGTTATATGTCCTATGATTTTAAATAATTTAACAATTTTAGAAGCGCATCAAGGTCTGAAGAAAAAAGAATTTTCTTCAGAAGATTTGGTTCGCGCTTGCCTTAATGAAATAAAAGAAAAGGATAGTAAGATTCATTCTTTTATTACTGTTTTGGAAAAAGAGGCGATAGAGAGGGCGAAAATAATAGACAAGCAAATCGCTTCCAGCGGTTTGAATAATTTTTTGACCGGAATTCCCTTGGCCATTAAAGATAATATTTTAATTCAAGATGTCCGTGCTACAGCCGGTTCCAAAATACTCTCTGAATATTACTCTCCTTATGACGCCACGGTGATTAAAAAGCTAAAAGATGCTGGAGCGATTTTTGTCGGCAAAACAAATTTGGATGAATTTGCCATGGGTTCTTCCACGGAAAATTCTTTTTTCGGTCCGACTAAAAATCCTCGCGATTTACAAAGAGTGCCGGGTGGTTCTTCGGGCGGTTCAGCTGCGGCGGTAACGGCAAAAATGTGTTTAGGCGCATTAGGTTCTGATACCGGAGGTTCTATCCGCCAACCTTCCAGTTTTTGCGGCGTGGTCGGATTAAAACCGACTTATGGAAAAGTTTCCCGTTACGGCTTGATGGCCATGGCTTCTTCGCTTGATCAAATCGGACCAATCGGTAATTCGGTTGATGATGTGGCTATTTTACTTGACGCGATTGAAGGCAAAGATAATTTTGATTCAACCAGCGTTAAAGACGCGTTTAAAACAAAAATACCTTCCAATGATAATATTTTTAAAAAATTAAGAGTCGGCATTCCCAAAGAATATTTTGTCAAAGGGCTCGATCCGCAAATCAAAAAAAATATTGATCAGCTGATTAAAAAATTGGAAGATGGAGGCGCGGAAATAAAAGAAGTAAGTTTGCCACACACAAAAGAAGCTTTGGCTTGCTATTATATTATTATGCCGGCTGAAGTTTCGGCGAATTTAAGCCGTTATGACGGCATAAGATACGGTTATTCAATTCAAGAAGGAAAAAATTTGCTTGATGTTTATTTAAATTCGCGAACTCAAGGATTTGGCGATGAATCAAAAAGAAGAATTATTTTGGGAACATATATTCTTTCCAAAGGTTATTACGAAGATTATTATTTGAAAGCTCAAAAAGTCAGAACATTGATAAAAAATGATTTTCAAAAAGTTTTTGAAAAAGTTGATTGTTTATTGACGCCGACTACGCCGACTACGGCTTTTAAAATCGGCGAAAAAATTGATGACCCTTTGAATATGTATTTATCCGATATTTACACTGTGCCGGTTAATTTAGCCGGCCTGCCGGCTTTAAGTTTACCGATTGGTGAAGTGGAAAAATTGCCTTTTGGTTTGCAAATTATCGGAAATTATTTTGAAGAAAATAAAATTTTGGAAATAGCCAAGACGATAGAAAAGTTGATAAGTAAACAAGTTGATAAGTAAATATATGGCAAAAATGAAAATAAAAATATTCAATATTATATTTTTATCATTTCTTATTTTTTCGTTTTTTATTCCTTATTTCGTGCAGGCTGAAACCAAACCTTCCGCCTCTCTTTATTTTATTCCGGCGACAAGTTCAATTGAAGTGGGCAAAATCATTCAGGTTCGTTTCGTCGTTAACGCCGGTGCTCCGATAAATTTGGTGGAATCCACGCTTTCTTTTTCAAATAATACTTTGGAATTTTCTAGTTTTTCAAAATCAGGATCAATTATTAATTTATGGTTTAATGAACCAAGTTATTCTCAAAAAGATGGAAGTATTTCTTTTTCCGGAGGCATACCGAATCCGGGTTTTACGGGCGAGGGCAAAATTTTGATTATTAATTTTAAAGCCAAGGCAAGCGGAACGGCTTGGGTAAAAATTTCCGGGGCTCAAGTTTTAGCCAATGACGGCTTAGGCACTAACATTTTAAGTTCCAAAGGACAAGCCAGTCTTACGTGTTTTGAAACAGGGCTGCCAAAACCGACTCCGATTGAACCTAAACCTGAAATTATTCCTTCTCAATTAAAGATTTCTTCTTCAACTCATCCGGATCAGCAAAAATGGTATTCAAATAAAAACCCCATGATTTCTTGGCCATGGAATTCCAGTATTTCCAATTTCAGTTTTATTTTTGATCAAAAGGAAAAAACAATTCCGGACAATGCCGGCGAGGGATTAGATAATAATATTTCTTATTCGGACGTGAAAGACGGAATTTGGTATTTTCATCTTAAGGCGCGCACCGCGACCGGGTGGTCGGCAACATCTCATTTCAAAATACAAATTGATTCTCAATCGCCCCAAGATTTAAAAATTATTTTTTCCAAAAATGAAGATGTATATACCACTACGCCATTAATTAATGTGTCAGCCGGCGATTCTGTTTCAGGTTTGGCTTATTTTGAAGAAAAAATAGATCAAGGAGATTTTATTAAAGTTGACAAAACTGAATTTAAAATACCAAAAACAAATCCGGGCGATCATACTTTATCAATAAGAGCTTATGATCAAGCGGGAAATTTTTCGGAAAAATCGGAAAGTTTTAAAATTATTCTTTTTCCAACTCCGACAATCAATCATTGCACAAGAGAAGTTTTATCAGCCACCATATCCACTCCATTAATTATTAGAGGTGAAGCCGCTCCGCTTTCAGATATTATCGTTTCCATTGTTCAGCAAAAAGGCATTCAGGAATTTAAGGAAACAACGCAAACCGACAGACAAGGCAACTGGGCTGTTATTTATAAAGAGCAACTGCCTCCGGGCGAGTATCTTGTTTATGCGACCGCTCATTCTTCAGAGCAAGTCAGTTCTCCTTCAAAAAAAGTCCGCTTAAAAGTAATAAAAACCGGCATTGAATTTTTCAGTCATATTATACCTTCCGGCGCCGTAATCTTCATTATATTTTTCCTTTTGGCGATTATCGTCATCTTAATCGCTTTATTGATGTTTCTTAAAAGGAAATTCAAGAAATATGACACTTTGATTAAAGATTTTTTAGAGAGAAAAAATAAGGACTCCAGAATAAAGTAAACAAATCAAAAATAAGTTTTTATGAGATATTCCAAATCATCAATTGTTTTTATTTTAACCACTGCTTTGTTTTTAATTGGTATGGTTTGTTTTTTATTTTACAGTCCATTGACCAAAGCGGCGGAAACAAATGAAATAAAAATTTTTCCCACTGCTTTCTCGGGCGATCCTTTGACTCCGCTCGGGACAAGTTGGCAGAATCCGCAAGCGGTTTTAACTCAGGATTTAACGCAAAATGCGGCTTTTGAAGAATTTAATCAAGAAAATTCGGCCTATCCTTTTGAGGAAACACTAAAGACCACGAATATAGAACTAAAAAACACTAACAGAAAGGTTGGTGGTGGTTCGTCTAATATTAGTGGTACTTCGTGGATTGCCAAGATAAAAAATTTGTTTAAAAATAATTTTGCGCAAGCCGAAGAAATTACTGCTGAAAATTCAACCTCAACTCCACCGGATATTAGTAATCCAATTGAGCAAGCGCCGGAAATTGAGCCAATAATTGAAGCGCCAACCGTAGAACCGCCAATTTCTGAACCGTTGATAGAAGCGCCGATACAGCCGCAGACTGTTGAGAAAATTTTAGAAATTTCAAATTTTTCAGTTTCAGAGAGTTTCAAGGAAAATAAAATTGAGAATGTCCAATTGAGGTTTTCGCTGGCAGCGAAAAATACACTAAAAGACACGAATATAGACACTAAAAACCACGAACTTTTAATTGAATATTTTTATCAAAATGATTGGCAAAAATTAAATGAATTTGATTTGAAAGACGAAATTTCCAATAATTTAAACGGCGGTTATTTTCTTGACGCTTTGCCGATTTTTAAAAGTTGGACTGACATAGAGAACCTGAAAATCAGGTTTACACTAAGCACCACGAATATAGACACTAAAAACCACGAAAATATTAGTGGTGATTCGTCTAATATTAGTGATTCATTGGTGTTTTTAGACGCGGCTTGGCTGGAAATAACAACTGCGGAACAGCCGGAAAAAGTTTTAGAACAGCAAGGACCGATTAAAGAAATAAAGAATTTTAAAAACAACGAAGAACCGACTTTTGAATTAACGGAAAGTTTATTCGCGAAAATAAAAAATTTTTTCAAAAAAGAAAAAAAAGATTTTGTTTTAGTTGATCCGATGGGCAAGGAAAGCAAGGACGGATTGATTAATCAAGGCAATAAAGTAAAAATTTCGCGTTCCGGCGATAAGAGAAGTTTTAAGCCCGGTCTCTATAAATTAAAAATCAAACA
>Ga0265297_10003516_pt1 | contig 28068 bp, 27 predicted proteins | sample Munlanlwell13791_FD_192502 | JGI IMG/M metagenome (GOLD analysis project Ga0265297, IMG submission 192502) | Leachate microbial communities from a municipal landfill in Southern Ontario, Canada - Leachate well 137-91 | ecosystem: Engineered > Solid waste > Landfill > Unclassified | place...
TCTTACCAATCTGGGTATGGGAATAGCATTTGGTGCTGAAGCAGATTTCAGCGGAATATATCCCGACATATGGATATCCAGGGTGCTGCATAAAGCCGTAATTGAGGTAAATGAGAAGGGAAGCGAGGCAGCCGCCGCTACAGTGGTTGAGATGGAGGAATCTGCAATGGAACCCTCGGAGATAGTGGAATTTATAGTAAACAGGCCCTTCTTCTTCACGATCGGAGATGATAGGAGCGGAAGCATTCTTTTTATGGGTAAAGTCGTCGAACCTTAGAAGCGACCGTCGGATTATTTTCCCGTCAATAAAGAATATTTGGACAAATGTTAAATATATTATATAATACTGGGGTATTACTGAAATAGTTTTACATTTTAAAATAGAGTAGTAGGGATTTTATATTAGAAGTGTGTAAATAAAAATAGGATACAGTCTCCTTTTCCATATCTATTATTTTTTCCATTTTAAATTTTAAATAATATATCTCTACGTCTCTTTTTATATATAGATAAAACAATTAGAGGAAAGGTATTTTTAAGTGAACAAGAGAATGTACGTAGGCAATCTGGATTACAATACTACCGACAAAGAACTGGAAGAGTTTTTTTCACAGGCAGGAACCGTTACTTATTCCAAAGTGATTTCCAGAATGGATGGAAAATCGAGAGGCTTCGGATTTGTAGAGATGGAAACCGAAGAACAGGCAAAAGCAGCTATCGAAAAATTCAACCAGAGTGATTTCAAAGGAAGAACCATTGTAGTCAATGAAGCCAGAACCCAGAACAAAGGAAATTTTAACGGTCCGAGAGAGAGAAACTTTAACAACGACGGCGGTGGCTACAGAAGAGAAGGCGGCGGCGGCGGTAAAGGAGACTTGAACTATAAGCTCCGACAGCTCAGAAAAAACATGGGATAAGTTTTAAAATTTATACTTGTTTTTTTGCCTGTAATCTTCTATAGTATCTCTTTGGTAGAATACTAAATAAAATAATATTACCTTTAAAATAGTCCGGAGAGGCTAAAAAGGAATGAAAAAAATATTTTTAGAATATAAAAATAAAGAGGTTATTTTAACCTTCTTACCTTTATGGTAAGGAGGTTTTTTTATATGGGGAGCAGTTATGCAAGAAAAAGCGCAAATATTAAGCGAAAATGATATCGACAGGGTAATAAAGAGGATTTCCCATGAGATCCTTGAAAGAAACAGAGGTTCCGAAAGCCTGGTTTTTATTGGTCTTCAAAAAAGAGGGGTGCCTCTGGCAAAAAGAATAGCAGAGAATATTAAAAATTTTGAAGGCGCAGAAATCGAGACCGGAAAGCTTGATATCACCTTTTACCGTGATGATATCGGTAAGAATATAAAACCAACTGCCCAGATAACCGATATCTCTTTCGACATAGAAGGAAAAAACGTGATTCTGGTCGATGACGTTCTCTATACAGGAAGAACGGTAAGAGCGGCACTCGATGCCATAATAGATTTCGGAAGGCCAAAATCGATACAACTTGTGGTTCTGGTTGACAGGGGTCACCGGGAACTTCCCATAAGAGCGGATTATGTTGGGAAGAATCTTCCTACTTCGCATAATGAATCCGTTGAGGTCAAATTAAAAGAAACTGATGGTGAAGACAGCGTCACGCTGGTAGAAGGGGAATAAATATGCTGAGTAAAAAAAGTATAGTGGATGCGGGCAGCCTTGAACCGGAAGATATAAAACTCATACTCTCCAATGCCGATTCTTTTCTTGAAATATCAAAAAGGGATGTAAAAAAAGTTCCAACCCTGCGCGGTAAGACAGTTGTAAATTTATTTTTTGAACCAAGCACCAGGACTAAGACTTCTTTTGAGATTGCTGCTAAAAGGCTGAGTGCGGACATAATTAATTTTTCCTCATCCTCAAGCAGCCTTAAAAAAGGTGAATCGATAATCGATACACTTAAAACCATACTCTCGATGAATGTCGATCTTATTGTGATAAGGCACAGCGACAGCGGCACCGTTAAGATGATAGACAGGTTTGTAGATGTTCCTGTGATAAATGCAGGAGACGGCAAATACCAGCATCCGACACAGGCTCTGCTTGACCTCTACACCATAGAGAAAAGGTTCGGTAAATTCGAAGGGCTTAAAGTGGCCATCGTGGGAGATTTCCTGGACAGCAGGGTGGCAAGGTCGGATATGGATCTATTCGAAAAGATGGGGATGGAAGTGACAGTTGTGGCTCCGACAATGCTTCTTCCGGAAGATTACTCGGAAATGAAGGTAAAACACAATATCGATGAGGTTATTAAGGATACGGATATTTTATATATGTTGAGAATGCAGCTTGAAAGGCAGGACAGGAAATTTTATCCCTCGGTGATGGAGTATAACCGGTTTCTAACCCTGGATATGAAGAGGCTCGAAGAAATGAAACCGGGATCGGTGGTCATGCATCCGGGACCGGTAAACAGGGGAACAGAGATAACCGATGAGGTCATGGATGTTGGCGGCAGGCTCGGAGAAAAGATTGCGATCGAAGAACAGGTGACCTATGGAGTGGCAATAAGAATGGCAATACTTTATCTGATACTTGGCTGATATCAGGTTAAAGATAATTATTGTTAATGGTAATAGGTGATAACATATGGTTAAGAATGAGAAAAAGAACATATTGATAAAATCGGGCACGATAATCGATCCCGGTAAGGGCAAGGAGTTTGTTTCCGATATTTATATAAAAGATGGGGTAGTTGCCGGCATCAAAGAAAATATTAAAACCGGCGAAGATGATGCAGTTAAAATAAATGCGGAGGGCTTTATTGTCTCTCCGGGATTTGTGGACATGCATATCCACCTGCGCGATCCCGGATTCGAAGACGAGGAAACCATTGAAACCGGAGCACTCGCTGCAGTAAAAGGAGGAGTAACCACAGTTGCCTGTATGCCCAACACGAATCCCGTAATAGATAGCGACGCTCTCGTCAAATATATTCTGGAAAAATCACAGGATGCAGCCTGCAGGATACTGCCGGTGGCCGCAATGACGAGGGACCTCAAGGGCAAAGATATTACCGAAATGGGAATACTTTCCGAAACAGGTGCAGCCGGCTTTTCCGATGACGGGAAATGCGTGGCTGACAGCAGGGTAATGTATGAGATCATGAGATATTCCACCCAGTTTGGGCTTCCGCTGATATTGCATGAGGAAGACTACTTTCTATCAGAAGGGGGCCTGATGCATGAAGGGCATTATTCATCAATGCTGGGGCTTGAGGGGATATCCTCTTTAGGCGAAGACGTAATGATAGCCAGGGATATAATGCTTGCAAGAAAAAGCGGTGCGCGGATACACATTACCCATTTGAGCACCAGGGGCGGAGTGGAAATGATAAAAAAGGCAAGGGGAGAGGGACTGAATATAACCTGCGATGTTACCCCGCATCATCTGTTCTTTAATGACAGTTATCTTACATCCTTTAACACCAACTTGAAGGTTAAGCCGCCCATAAGAAGCGAAGAAGATAGAAAGGCACTGATAAGCGGCGTAAAAGAAGGCGTTATCGATGCCATAGCAAGCGACCATGCGCCTCATCTGGATACCGAAAAAAATACTACTTTTAAACTCGCAAGCTTCGGAACAACCGGTCTTGAGACGCTGTTTGCAGCAGCTTTCACTAAATTATGCCTGGAAGAAAAGATAAGTATCCCGCAGCTTTTAAACTTAATTACAGTCTCACCCGCGAGGATCCTTGGTATAGATGCAGGGAAAGTAGAAGTGGGGAAAACTGCAAATATTACAGTTATAGATACGGGCGCCGAAGAAGAGATAAAGAGGGAAAGCTTTATCTCTAAAAGTAAAAACAGCGCTTTTATTGGGCAGAAACTAAAGGGAAAAGTAATATGCACCATAAGCAAAGGCAAACTTGCTTACTTGAATAAATAATCTTGCATGAATAAGTAATTAATGTTTTTAGAAAGAAGATAAGATAAAAGGATAAAAATAGAGGATAGAAAGGGCTTTAAGATTTTGAAGACAATCTTGATGCTGGAAGATGGAAAAGTATTCGAAGGCATAAATATAGGATGCAGCGGCGAGACGATCGGTGAAGTAGTATTCAATACATCTATGATGGGTTATCAGGAAATACTAACCGACCCTTCTTACTGCGAACAGATAATCACGATGACCTATCCCCAGATCGGCAATTATGGTGTAAACAGCACGGATGTGGAATCCGGCAAAATTCAGGCCAGGGGCCTAATTGTAAAAGAATTCTTTGAATATTACAGCAACTGGAGAGCAGAGGGCAGTCTCGGAGATTATCTTAAGAAATATAATATAGTGGGACTTGCCGGAATAGATACGAGACAGCTAACGAGGCATATAAGGCTCGAGGGTGCAATGAAAGGAATCATTTCGACTGAAACCGCTGATAAAAAAGAGTTGAAAAAAAAGCTAAATGACTATCCGTCGATTCTTAAAAGGGATCTTGTTAAGTTTGTTACCTGTGACGTACCGTATGTCTATAATCCTAAAAAACGCGACTTTAAATATAATGTCGTAGCACTGGATTTTGGGATAAAATTGGGTATTCTTAAATGTCTGGATTGGGAAGGTTTCAGAATAACCGTTGTACCTGCATCTACCGGTCCGGAAGAAATTTTAAAATATGATCCCGATGGGATTTTCCTATCTAACGGACCCGGCGATCCTTCGGCTGTTGGTTATGCAATTACGACAATAAAAGAACTGATTGGCAAAAAGCCTATATTCGGGATCTGTCTCGGTCATCAGTTTCTGGCCCTTGCTCTGGGTGCAAGTACCTACAAGCTGAAATTCGGCCATCACGGAGGCAATCATCCGGTTAAAAACCTGGAAACAGGAAAGATCGAAATAACATCGCAGAATCACGGATTTGCAGTTGACGAAAAATCGTTAAAAAATATTACGGACTGCAAGATAACGCATATAAATTTAAATGACAATACCATTGAAGGATTGAGATATACCGGAATAAATGCTTTTACCGTCCAGAACCATCCTGAAGGCAAGCCGGGACCTCATGACTCAAGATATATTTTTAGCTTGTTCACCGAACTCATTAAAAAATTTACCAGTAGAAATTGAAAAGGTATTTATGCCAAAAAGAAAAGATTTAAAGAAAATATTGCTGATAGGTTCGGGTCCGATAGTGATCGGACAGGCCTGCGAATTTGATTATTCGGGAACCCAGGCCTGCAAGGTCCTGAAGCAGGAAGGCTATAAGGTGGTGCTGGTAAACAGTAATCCTGCCACGATAATGACGGATCCTGAATTTGCGGACAGGACATATATCGAACCGTTGACGCCCGAGTTTGTGGAGAAAATAATTAAAAAAGAGAGACCGGATGCTTTGCTTCCGGCACTCGGAGGACAGACGGGATTGAATATGGCGGCAGCTCTGTCTAAAGAAAAAGTGCTGGAAAGATTCGGGGTAGAGCTTATAGGGGTAGATATCAATGTTATAAATAAGGCAGAAGACAGAGAACTGTTCAAGGAAGCGATGACGAAGATCGGCCTGTATGTTCCCCCAAGCGGATATGCACATACTCTGAAAGAAGCTTTAAGTTTCAGCAGGAAATTAAAGTTCCCTCTTGTGGTAAGACCCAGTTATACACTTGGAGGAATGGGAGGGGGAGTTGCATTCAATAAAGAAGAGTTTATGGAAATAGTCACAAGAGGTCTTGATATTTCACCACGATCAGAGGTCCTTGTAGAGAAATCTGTTGCAGGCTGGAAGGAAATCGAACTGGAAATGATGAGGGATAAGAATGACAATGTGGTCATAATATGTTCGATTGAAAACTTCGATCCCATGGGCGTTCATACCGGAGACAGCATTTGTGCCGCACCTGCCCAGACTCTGACATATAAAGAGTACCAGAATATAAGAGACGCGGGCCTAAGGATAATGAGGGAAATAGGCGTAAACGCAGGCGGATCGAATATACAATTTGCGGTTGATCCCGAAGATGGAAAAGTCGCAGTTATCGAACTTAATCCGAGAGTCTCGAGAAGCAGTGCCCTGGCTTCCAAGGCAACCGGTTATCCCATTGCAAAGATTGCCACAAAACTTGCCATAGGATATACGCTTGACGAGATTCCGAATGACATCACCAAAAAGACACCGGCATGTTTTGAGCCTTCCATAGATTATGTGGTTGTTAAATTTCCGAGATGGACATTCGAGAAATTTCCGGGAACGGACCCGAGCCTTACCACGAGGATGAAATCCGTTGGCGAGGTGCTGGCAATCGGAAGGACCTTCAAAGAGGCTCTCCAGAAGTCAATAAGGTCACTGGAGATAGATAGATACGGGCTGGGATCCGACGGGAAAAATGATATAAGGGAAGAACTTCTTGAAAGTAAGTTATCCGTTCCAAATCAGGACAGGGTTTTTTATATTAAATATGCTTTCGAGAAAGGGATGAGTATTGAGGAAATATTTAACTATACAAAGATAGATCCCTGGTTTTTATTCAATATAAAGCAGCTTGTGGAGTTTGAAAAAGGTTTTAAATGCGAGGATATTAAAAATTTGACGAAGGAAAAGCTGCATGAAGCAAAGAAGATGGGTTATTCCGATATCCAGATTGCGTATTTATGCAATACGAATGAGGATAAAGTCAGGACTTTAAGAAATAAACTTAAAATCAAAGCGACTTTTAAACCTGTGGACACCTGCGCCGCCGAATTTGAGGCCTATACACCATATTATTATTCCACCTATGAGACGGAGGATGAGATTTTACCTTCCAAAAAAAAGAAAATAGTGATTCTTGGCGGCGGGCCGAATCGTATAGGTCAGGGTATAGAATTCGATTATTGCTGTGTCCATGCTTCTTTTGCCCTTCATGACGCAGGTTTTGAAGCCATAATGGTTAACTGTAATCCAGAGACAGTGAGTACGGATTATGATACATCGGACAGACTATATTTCGAGCCGCTGACTTTTGAGGACGTTTTAAATATCGTAGGTGCGGAGAAACCTTTCGGGGTTATCGTTCAATTCGGGGGGCAGACCCCGTTAAAGCTTGCCTTAAGACTCCATAGAGCCGGTATAAATATCCTTGGGACATCACCTGACAGCATAGATCTTGCCGAGGACCGTAAAAGATTCGGATTGATGCTTGAAAAATTAAACATCCCCCAGGCCGAGAACGGAACTGCCATGAATGTGGATGAGGCAAAGAAGATTGCCAGAAGAATAGGTTATCCGGTGCTGGTAAGACCCTCTTACGTACTGGGAGGTAGGGCTATGAATATAGTCTATAACGAAGAAACGCTTATCGATTATGTTAAAAATGCGACAGTGGTATCCAATGACAGGCCAGTACTTATCGATAAATTTCTGGAGCGGGCAATCGAGGTCGACGTCGATGCAATCTATGACGGAGAAGAACTATTTATCGGCGGGATCATGGAACACATTGAAGAGGCGGGGATACATTCAGGTGACAGCGCCTGCGTGCTGCCGCCTTTTACCTTAAGTAAAAAAATAATAGAAGTGATCAAAGACTACACATACCGGATGGCAAAAGAACTTAAAGTGGTAGGGCTGATCAATATCCAGTATGCCATAAAAGATTCCATGGTTTACGTACTGGAAGCTAATCCCCGTGCTTCGCGTACGGTTCCATTCGTTAGCAAATCCATCGGTGTTCCACTTGCAAAGATAGCTGCACTGGTGATGACCGGTAGGAAATTAAAAAATATAAACTTCAAAAGAGTCGATCCCACATCGCTAAACTATTACAGCATCAAGGAAGCAGTTCTGCCCTTTAATAGATTTCCGGGCGTGGATACCATTCTGGGTCCGGAGATGAAATCTACCGGAGAGGTGATGGGAATAGACAGCAGTTTTGGAGTTGCATTTGCCAAGACCCAGATCTCTACCAACCAGGTATTTCCGGTTTCGGGTTCGGTTTTTATAAGCGTTAATGATAAGGACAAGGATGATATAATCGGAATAGCCAGGAAACTGGCACAGTTCGGTTTTAATATAATCTCAACCACAGGAACCGGTGATACGCTGGAAGAAAAAGGAATCAAATGTCAGAAGGTTCCGAAGATCAGAGAAGGAAGACCAAATGTCCTGGATATGATAAAAAACGGGGAGATAGACCTTATTATAAATACTCCGGAGGGCAGCGTTGCCAGGAGCGACGGATATTATCTGAGGACCGCTGCGGTGCTTCATAATGTGCCTTCGGTTACTACGATTTCCGGGGCCCTTGCTCTGGTCCAGGGGATAAAGGAAATGAAATACAACTCTAAAGTCAAGGTTAAATCTATACAGGAATACTACTAAATGAAACTTTTAAGCGGAGAAATATTGTCTAATGAAAGATATGGCGATAATCTTTACAGGATAGAAGTTTTTTCGCCGTATATATGCAATAATGCGCAGGCGGGTCAGTTTGTCAATGTGAAATGCTCTTACGACGGATCGCTGGACCCATTCCTGAGAAGACCTTTTGCTATTTTCGATATCGAAAAAAAATTCAATGTTTTTTCCATATTATATCTTTTAAGGGGAAGGGGAACCAGGTTTCTCTCCCTGCTGGAACAGGGAGACATGCTGGATTTTACCGGTCCTCTTGGGAAACCGGTGGACCTGACCGGCGCCGGAGCAAATGTGCTCCTTATCGGAGGCGGTATAGGTATAGCTCCCCTGCATCTCATTGCCAGGATTGCCGTTAAAATAAAAAATAATGTGTTTTTCGCGGCAGGATTCAAGGATAATGCTTTTCTAAGGTGGGAAAAAGATTTGATCCGGCTAAAAATAAATTATGCCGTTATGACCGAAGACGGCTCCTGGGGAGAAAAGGGCCTGGTTTCCGATTACATATGGGAAAATTTAAAAACGTTCGAAAATTACGATATTTATTGCTGCGGGCCCTGTGATATGCTTAAAACTCTGCAAAATATTTATAAAAATAAAAAAAATAAAGTAACCGCGTTTCTTGAAGAAAAAATGGCATGCGGCGTAGGAGTTTGTGCCGGGTGCGTTGTCAGAATCAAAAAAGGCAGCAAAGGATTTTCTTACCAGAAGGTCTGTGAGGATGGGCCGGCATTCAATCTGGGGGAGGTGCTTTTTGACTGAGCAGAAAAGCTTGTTTTCGGATGAAATAACAAGATCGAGAAACGGAATCAATTTATCCGTTAAGCTGGGAAAAATAAAACTTGATAATCCGGTAATTGCATGTTCAGGTACCTTTGGCTGCGGAGTGGAATACAATAATTTTTACAATACTGCCGTTCTGGGAGCGGTGACCACCAAAAGTTACTCGCTGGAACCCATGGAAGGAAATCCTCCGCCAAGGATTTATGAAACTGCTGCCGGTGTACTTAATTCCATAGGACTTCAAAATGATGGAATAGATGCATTTATAAAGAAACATCTGCCCGAGGCTGAGAAACTGGGAATAAAAATCATACTGAGTATATTCGGACAGGATCTGCAGGAGTTCGACAAAATAGCATACAGGATTTTAAAAATCGAAGACATCAGGGAAAAAATTATCGCTGCGGAACTTAACCTTTCGTGTCCCAATATTAAAAAAGGAGGAATGGCATTCAGCGCCGTTCCGGGTGAAGTTAAGGAAATAGTAGGGTCGGTTGTGAATATTTTAAACATTCCGGTTATAGCAAAGCTGAGTCCCAATCAGGATAATATAATCGAAGCTGCAGCGGCCGCAAAAGAAGGAGGGGCACAGGCAGTATCAATCATCAATACCGTTGTTGGTATGGCCGTGGATATAAAGACATTCAAACCAGGATTGGGCAATATCTTAGGCGGCCTTTCCGGTCCCGCAATAAAGCCGATTGCTCTTGCAAAAGTATACTCTCTGGCGCGTGAAAAAATATTGCCGGTAATAGGAATGGGCGGTATTTTCAACTGGGAGGATGCTCTTGAATTTCTGGTGGCCGGTGCCAGTGCAGTAGGTATAGGTACTGTAAACTTCATACAATATGATGCCGGAAAAAGAATAATAGAGGGTTTAAGAAATTATCTTGAATCGAGAAAGATTTACGATATCAATGAAGTGATCGGGAGGATAAGAACTTGAAAGGTAAAAAACTTTTACCAAAAGACAGGCTGATAATAAGTGTGGACACCAGCAAAAAAAGTGATGTTGTAAGCTTATGTAAAATGGTCGAGGGGAAGGTTTCCACTTTGAAAATAGGCCTGGAATTAATATACAGCGCAGGGCTTGAGGTAATTAAAACCGCAAAAAGTTTTGGATATAAAGTGATGCTTGATGCAAAACTAATGGATATACCCAATACGGTCGGGAAGGCTGCAAGAGCTATAGGGGATCTTGGTGTAAGTGCAGTGACGGTACATACTCTCGGAGGAATGCAGATGCTTAAGAAGACCAGGGAAATACTGGAAGAACAAGCGAAAGCAGGCGCTAAATTCAGGCCGCTTCTTTTCGGAGTGACCATTCTTACCAGCCTTGATGACGGTGATCTTAAGACTCTCGGATTTAAGGAAGATTTTTATCACTCCGTTTTGAATTTGACAAAAATTGCTCTCGAAGCGGGAATGGATGGAGTGGTGTGTTCGCCGAATGAAGCGGAGGAAGTAAGGAAAAAATTCGGTAACGGTTTCTATATCGCGACCCCGGGTATCAGGTTGCCTGAAGATGCAAAAGGGGATCAGAAAAGGATGAGCACCCCCGCAGAGGCAATATCAAGGGGTGCTGATTTTATTGTAGTGGGCCGTTCAATTACAACAAGTAAGGATATCGGTAAAACAGTAGATTTATATCTAAAAGAAATAGAAAGGGCCATAAGCAATGCTTAAGATAATAAATCAGGTTGAGGGACTTGATGTTTACAGGATACTTAAGGATACAGGATCGATAATGGAGGGTCATTTTAAATTAACTTCCGGCTACCACAGCAATTATTATCTCCAGTGCGCGCGCCTTTTGCAGTATCCCGATATCGCACTTAAGCTCGCCCGCAAGGCTCTTGATATAATAAAAAAAGATATTGATACAGACAGCATAGATGCAGTGGTGTCTCCGGCAATAGGAGGCATACTCTGGGGATATATGCTTGCTTATGCTTTAGGGTGCCGGATGATATTTACTGAGAGAAAAACCGAAAAAATGGAACTGAGGCGCGGATTTGAGATGGACCCGGGCAGCAAAGTCATTGTTGCCGAAGATGTCATTACAACCGGAGGATCGGTAAAGGAAGTAATAGAAATATGCAGAGAAAATAAGGCAGATGTAAAAGCTGTGATAAGCATTGTCGATCGTTCGGAAAAACTGGAATTCGAATACCCGTATTATTATTTGATCAAGCTTGAGATCGAAAAATATGAGCCTTCAGCGTGCAGGCTCTGCGGAGAAAATCAACCACTTGTTTACCCAGGCAGCAAGAAAAAATAAAGGATAATCTTTAAAAAAATATTGATATTATATTGATATTAAATACATATATTTATATACTTTAATATATCTAATTTTTTATCGTCTGTGGGGGCTTCATGACTTTAAATAATTTAAGTGATACGGATAGAAGAAAGGGCCTGAAAGCAGCCCTTGAAGTGAGAAAAAAGAGAGCAGAAATAAAAGGATTGTTAAAGAAGGGGAAAACGGAGATAAGCTCACTTTTCAGAGATGGGAAGCTTTTTGAGAAGTATATAATAAATATGAAAGTCATAGATCTTGTCAGCTCACTCCCGGGGAACGGTAAAGTAAATGCCTTAAAAATTCTAAAAGATTTAAAAATAAGCCCCAACAAAAAAGTGGGCGGACTCGGCAAGAATCAAAAACTCAGCTTTCACCGCTTTTTTAAAATAGTTTAGACAGATGAACTTTCTGTAATTTATGACAAATAGAGGAAAATTATTTATTGTTTCAGGACCCTCAGGATCAGGAAAAAGCAGTCTCGTAAGCGATATTGTAAATGAACTCAATGATTTCGTAAGATCGGTTTCCGTTACCACCAGGCCCGGACGAGGGGATGAAGTCAGCGGCAATCAGTATCATTTCATAAGCAAGGATGAGTTCGATAAGCTTATAGAGAAAGGTATGCTTCTTGAATGGGCTTCCTATGCGGGTTATCAGTATGGTACGCCAAAAGATTTCGTAAACGAGAATCTGGATGAAGGTAAAAATGTGATACTGGTAATAGATGTGCAGGGTGCCATGCAGGTAGCAGAGAAAATAAAAGAGACATATCTCATCTTTATCACTACATCTTCGTTAAAGGACCTGGAAGAAAGGATCAGGAAAAGAGGAGCCGACAGCTCCGAAGAGACGAAGAGAAGACTCGCGATCGCAACGCGCGAACTGGATCATATGAAACATTATGATTGCATAATCGTTAATAATAATTATAATGAAGCTTTGCTTAATTTAAAAAAGGTTCTAAATTCTCAAAAAGGAAGGAAATAACTTCAAATGAAAGTCCAATATATAGATGAATATAAAAAGAGCATAGACAGCAAATACAAATTGTGCATAGCCGCAGCCAAAAGAGCAAGAGAGCTGGGAGAATATCTTTCCGCACAAAAAAATATGGAAAGGATAAGCGTAATAAAACCTCTGGTAGATGTGGAATCTCATGACCCGCTTGAGATTGCCTTTAATGAAATAAAAGAAGAAAAAGTGACTTTCGAAATGAAGAAGAAGGAATCTGAATAATTTTGTCCCCGAATAAATCAGTATTTTCTAAAAAGAAAATAATTCTGGGAATCACTGCATCTATCGCCGCTTATAAAGCAGCTTCTATCTGCAGCAAACTTACAGGTATGGGTGCCGATGTGATACCGGTTATGACACCCAATGCCCTTAATTTTATAACTCCGCTTACTTTGAGTTCAATTTCCGGAAATAAGACAATAGTGGATCAGTTTGAGAATCAGAAAAAAATTTATCATATTTCACTCTCTCACAGTGCAGATGTTTTTTTAATTGCGCCTGCATCAGCTGATGTAATCTCGAAGTTATCTTATGGAATAGGCGATAATTTCCTGACAACATCGGCAATTTCCGCTACCTGCCCCGTACTTGTCGCTCCGGCTATGAATGAAAGCATGTATCTCGATCCTGTGATTCAACAAAATATAAATCATTTAAAGGAAAGCGGGAAATATTTTTTTGTGGGTCCTGCAAGTGGTAAGCTTGCCTGCGGCGAGGAAGGTCCGGGCAGGATGGAAGATGAAGATATAATTATCGAAAGACTGGAAGAGCTTCTGAAATATAAATCCGATCTCAAGGGTAAAAAAATCCTTATCACTGCCGGCGGCACAAAAGAATTTATCGATCCGGTAAGATACATATCAAATAGATCCAGCGGGAAAATGGGTTATGCTTTAGCCGAAGAGGCCCGTTCCAGAGGCGCAAAAGAAGTGATTCTTGTAAGCGCCGCAGAGAAATCCTTTAAACCATACGGTATAAAGATTGTATATGCCGGCGATACCGCAGAGATGAAAAGAGCCCTTCTTGAATATCTGGAAGACAGCGATATTGTTATGATGACAGCCGCCGTAAGCGATATTGTTCCGGTTAAAAAATATGATTTTAAGTTAAAGAAAAAAGATGATATATTATCCAAAATAAAGTTTAAAAAAAATGAGAATATCCTGGAACTGCTGGCTGAAAAAAAGAAGAAAGATCAGTACCTTGTTGGTTTTGCCGCTGAGACCGATTATAGTGTCGAAGCTGTGAAGGATAAATTAAAAGGCAGAAATATCGATATGATTGTCGGGAATGATATTTCAACAGAAGGTATCGGTATGGGCAGCGATTATAACGAGGTTGACCTGGTAAGACAGGATGGATCCGTGAAAAAACTTGCCAGGGATAAGAAGAGAATTATCGCCAGAGGGATCTGGGATGAAATTGTAGAAAATTTAAATGCTGTAAAGAATCAATAGGAGGGACAATGACAAAGAAACAGGATTTTTTATTTACTTCGGAATCGGTTACCGAAGGGCATCCGGATAAAATGGCTGATCAAATTTCCGATGCCATTCTTGATGCTATTATTGCTGAAGATCCAAGATGCAGAACAGCCATAGAAACTTTACTCAAAACCGGGATCGTAATAGTGGCCGGTGAAGTCACCACTTCGACTTATGTGGAAATACCGGATATCGTAAGAGAAGTAATAAAAAATATCGGCTATACAAGAGCAAAATATGGGTTTGACTTTGAGACCTGCGGTGTGATTACTACAATTGGCAAGCAGTCTCCTAATATATCAAAGGGTGTCAATAATGCTTATGAAGCCAGATCCGGAAACGGATATGAAAATGAGTTTGATAGTCAGGGCGCCGGGGACCAGGGCATGATGTTTGGTTATGCTACTAATGAAACCGAAGAACTTATGCCTTTCCCAATTCAATTTGCGCACAAGCTTGCCCACCGTCTTTCCGAAGTCAGGAAGGCCGGAATACTGACGTACCTGAGGCCAGATGGTAAAACCCAGCTAACGGTAAAATATGAAGACGGAAAACCGGTTTCGGTAGAGACCATTGTGATAGCGGCACAGCATGCTCCCAATATAGATATAGAAGCTCAGATAAAACCGGATATGAGAGAGTTTGTAATAAAACCAATCATCCCTGAGCAATATTTAAGTAAAGATTTAAAGTTATACGTAAATCCAACGGGAGAATTTACGATAGGCGGCCCGATGGGTGATACGGGAGTTACCGGGAGGAAATTAATCGTGGACACGTATGGTGGAATGGCAAGACATGGAGGAGGCAGCTTTTCCGGAAAAGATCCTTCCAAAGTCGACAGGTCAGCCACCTATGCTTTGAGGCATGTTGCAAAGAATCTGGTAGCAAGTGGTGCCGCTGAAAAAGTAGAGATAGAAGCAGCTTATGCAATAGGCGTATCACATCCCATATCGGTCATGGTAGAAACATTCGGCACCGAAAAGGTGGATGTTAAAAAAATTCAAAAAGCGGTAGTGGAAATATTTGATCTGAGGCCCGCAGCGATTATCAAGAATTTGAATCTGTTAAGACCCATTTACAGAAAGACTGCGGCTTATGGACACTTCGGAAGGCATGATAGAGACTTCACCTGGGAAAAGCTGGATAAAGTTGATGAAATCCAGAGTTTTCTGGGCCTTAAATAATTTTTTAGTATAAATGGTCAGAAATAACAAATATGCAGAGGTTTATGTAGATATAGGAACCTTTGACATCGATCATGCTTTTGATTACAGAATACCCGCTCATTTATCCCCGGACATCAGTATCGGAAAGGTGGTCCGGGTTCCATTCAAAAATAGGTTAGAGACCGGTTATATTGTAAAAACAAAAGATAATTCTGAACTCGCAGAAAAAGAAATAAAAGATATTGCAGCCATAGCAGATGTGAAGCCGGTATTCGATCAGCAAAAACTGGAGCTTATAAACTGGATCAGCAGGTATTATATTCAGCCTATCGGAAGTGTTTTTAAGTTTTTTCTTCCTCCCGGAGGAAAATCCAGATATGCAGCCGGTGGTTCAGCTATAAAATTCAAATATAAGGATTATATAATCCTGAATGAGGATGTATATAAACAGGTAAAAGATAAGATAAACTGGGAAAAAAATCATTCAAAGAAAAAAGTCGTCGATTATTTGACTTTGCATGGAGAAGTATCAAAAGAGAGATTGATGAAGGATACAGGTTCGGGCAATGCAAGTATTGCCTCACTTGCAGAAAGAAATATCATAACCGTAATTAAAAAAAGGCAGAAGCGGGATTTCAGGTATGATTACGGAACAGATAAAACCCCGGAGAAAAAAAATATAATCTTGAATCCTTATCAAAAAAAAGCATTACTAAGCATAGAGGATGCCATAAATAAAAAAGTTTTTCACAAATTCCTGATTGAAGGTGTTACGGGCAGTGGAAAAACCGATATTTATATTGCTGCATGTAAAAAGGTTCTTGACTGCGGGAAAAAGGCACTTATCCTTACGCCGGAGATTTCTTTGACCCCGCAGCTTTTTTCAAGGTTCGAGTTAGAGTTTGGGTCCAGGGTCTGTGTGTATCATTCAAATATGAATGGTGCTGAAAGATATGAAAGATGGCTTGATATATGGAACGGAGAATTTGATATAGTTATAGGGACCAGATCCTCGATTTTTACTCCTCTGGATATGATCGGAATAATAATACTCGACGAGGAACACGATCCGTCTTATAAAGAAGGAACCCGGGTCAGGTATAATACACAGGATGTGGCAATTAAGCTGGGGGAGATACTGGAAATACCCGTGGTCATGGGCAGTGCCACACCGGATCTGGTAACAAGATACAGGGCAGAGATAGAAGATGATTTTACCCTGCTCAGGGTTCCGGTAAAGGCTCAGAGTACGGACTTTCCGGAAATAGAGATAATCGATCTTAAAAAAACGGACCGCCTGAGAGAGGATCCGGTTATTACAGGAAGGCTCTTTACGGCCATAAGAGAAGAGCTTGATAAAAACAATAAAGTAATCATATTTTTAAATAAAAGGGGATACAGCAACTTTGTAATATGCAATAAATGCGGTAATGTCCCCAGATGCCCGGCATGTGATCTTTCCTATAGTTACCACAGCGATCCCGGAAAACTGGTATGCCACCACTGCGGCAGAGAGCAAGATTACGACGGGAAATGCCCCGTTTGCGGTGCGGACAATATCTTTTTATATGGTACCGGAATACAAAGGGTCCAGTCGAAGCTTCAGATGAGATTTAAAGATACACCTGTGCTCAGAATGGATTCGGACGTGACAGTAAAAAAGAAATCGCACCAGGAGATACTGAAGAAGTTCATCTCTCCGGGAGGTTCGATTCTCATAGGCACACAGATGATAGCCAAGGGGCTCGATATTGAAGATGTCACACTGGTGGGTATCATCAATTGCGACAGCATGCTTGTGCTTCCGGATTATCATATGAACGAAAGGGTTTATCAGCTTATGACTCAGGTATCCGGAAGAGCAGGAAGGAAGAAAAAGAAAGGCAGGGTAATAATCCAGACCTATAATCCCGAAAGCAGTATCATAGAAAACATACTTGCAAATGATTATGAATCATTTTACCGGCAGGAACTGGAAAACAGAAAGGAATTGAAGTATCCTCCTTTTTCCAATTTGATAAATATTATAATTTCTGGAAAAGATGAGAATAAAGTAAAAAAAGATGCAGGAGGATTCTTTAGGAGGATAAGCGGAGCCGCCGGTGATTGCTGCAGTATACTCGGGCCCGCGCCAGCACCATTTAATAAAATAAATTCGTTTTACAGATGGCATATAATAATAAAATCCGGAAATATGGACTCTTTAAATGAAACACTGGCAGGAATATTAAAAAGATTCAAAAAATCCGGAGAAAATAAGATAATTATAGATGTGGATCCGGTATGGATCCTTTAAATTTGGAAAGGCTTAATGGGAAAGGTATGAAATGGCAGTAAAAGGAATCAGAAAAATAGGCGATCCGGTTTTAAGAGAAAAAAGTAAAAAAGTGGAAAATACGGATAAGCTTGACAGTCTTGTCAGAGACATGGTTGACACATTAAAAGAAGAAGGTGCGGTGGGTCTTGCTGCTCCGCAGATAGGCATAACCAGGAGAGTTATCGCTGTTAATTTTAATGACAGGATCAAAGTATTTGTAAATCCGGAAATAAAAGTCCTTGACAGGAAGAAAATAGAGAGTAATGAAGGATGCCTGAGTATTTATTCCATAAAAGATTTCAATGTAAATAGATTTTCAAAAGTCAAAGTAAAGGCAAAAGATCCCAAAGGCAATGATGTCGTAATTGTAGCCGAAGATTTGCTGGCAAGGGTGTTTCAGCACGAAGTCGATCATCTGGATGGCATATTATTCATAGATCGTCTTGACCGGAAATCAAGAAGAGAACTGCTTGCAAAGATCAACGAGATCAAATCAAATATTGCAAAATAAGGAGACTTCTTTGAAAATATTATTTTTTGGTTCTTCCGAATTTTCGGTACCATTCCTGGAAGAAATATATAAATCAAAACATAACGTGTCACTGGTTGTAACCACTACCGATAAGCCTGCGGGCAGGGGAAGAAAGACCGCTCCGAATGTCGTAAAAAATAAAGCCGCGGAACTTGGGCTCGACTTTGTACAAATAGAAAAGTTTGACGATAGTTTTTTCGATAGGTTTGCCGGATTGGAGCCTGACGCAGTAGTTGTAGCCTCTTTTGGAAAGATATTTCCCGGAAAATTGTTTGAGCTGACAGATGCCCTGTGGTTCAATGTGCACCCTTCGCTTCTTCCGAAATACAGGGGCCCCACACCTATTGTAAGCACACTGCTGAACGGAGACAAAGAAGGAGGAGTCAGTATAATCGAGGTGATACCGGAAGTGGATAAAGGCGGAATATATGAACAGATAAAGTTCGAAATAGAAATAGATGATAACCTGGACAGTCTGGAGAGAAAATCGGTAGAATTCGGAAAGCTTCTTCTTATTAAAGTGCTCGACCTTGCGGAAATCGAAAAGATAAAGCCATATCCGCAGGATGAGAAAAATGCTACTTTTAGTTATAAAATCACAAAAGATGACCTTAAGATAAACTGGGACAGCGGCGCAGAGAAAATAGTAAACAGGATCAGGGCATTTAGCCCGAAGCCGGGGGCTTATTTTATCCGGAAAGGTTTAAGGATCAAAGTACTTAAGGCAGCTGTATTAAATGGTTCACAAGTCAATGCCTATCCGGATAATTTCAAGATCGATAAATCAGGGATTGATAAAAATAAGAAAAACGGTCTCATACTTGCAGCTGATAAAAAAACAGGAATCCTTATCAGATGTAACAATAATGAAACCGTAAAAATAGAGCTGCTGCAGCCGCAGGGTAAAAAGATAATGTCTTCAGTTGATTTTATCAACGGATACAGGCTCGAGGCCGGTGAGAGTTTTGAATGAAAAAAGAACCAAAAAAAGAAACGGGAAAAGAACCGGTATCAACCCGCGTAGAGTTGCTCTGCTTATCCTGATTCAATATTTCAAAGAAAGAAAATCATTAAAAGATATAATAAACAGTTTCTTTGAAATTTACGAATTATACGGACTTGACAGGCGCTTTATTTTTAATATCGCCAAGGGCACGGTAAGATATTACTTGAAAATCGATTTTGTTATTTCTTTATTTTCAGATAGGGATATAAAGGATATCGATTTTACAGTAATAAATATTCTGCGCATGGGAATTTATCAGCTGATGCATATGGATAAAATTCCGTCTTATTCAATAGTAGATGAAAGTACAGGGTTAGCCAGGAAAAACGCTTCAATATCATCCTCTAAATTTGTAAATGCAATACTTCGCAAAATAAGTTCAATTCCTGACGTAGATTCATTCGCAAACGGAGAGATTAACAGGCTTATAAAAAACGAAACCGGCCGGATCAGCATTAAATATTCCTATCCTGACTGGCTGATAAGATACTGGGCCGGGTGGTATGGGATAGAAAAAACTACTCTTATCTGCAGGTCGCTTAATGAAAATCCGCATACTTATCTAAGATTCAATAAAGGTAAAATCACCGGAGAAGAGGTACTGAAAGAGTCCGGCATAAAGCCAATCGTATCTCATAATGAAATATTGCCCGGTTCCGTAGAAGTATCAAGCGTTGCCGATATTTCAGAAACTGATATATACAGGAAAGGACTTATTTCGGTCCAGGACCTGTCTTCTCAGATAGCAGTAAGATATTTTATAAATCCACGGGAGGATGAAAAAATACTTGATACTTGCGCCGCACCGGGAGGCAAAGCAATATATATGTCTGAATTGGCCGGGGAGGGCGGAGAAGTAATTGCAATTGATATAAGCAAAAAGAGGTTAAAAATATTGGAGGATAATCTTAAAAGATTAAATATAAAAAATGTAAAACTCATAGAAACAGATGCAACCAGGCCCTGTTTTTTAAAAAAGTTCGGAGACACCGGGAATAATAAAAGCTTTGGAAGCCCATGTGCAGTTAAGGGGGCATCTGATAATTATGCCGGCTATTTCGATAAAATTTTAATCGATGCACCCTGCAGCGCTTTTGGAACTATTTCCAAGAATCCTGATGCAAAATACAATAAGAAGATGGATGATCTGGTGCGGCTTTCGGAGCTTTCATTTAAGATGATCGCGAATTGTGATACTTATTTAAAAACCGGAGGAAGAATAATTTTTTACACATGTACACTTTCACCCATAGAAAATCAACAGGTAATAGAACGGTTTTTGAAAGAATTTAAGGGGAAATATATAATTGATAAGCCTGAAATTCCGGACGGTTTGATACCGGTTTTATATTCAAAAGATAATGTGATGTGGAAAAATAAAAAAACCTGTCCGGAAATTATGCCATATTATTTTAAAAGTGAAGCCGGTTTTGTCTGTAGTCTTTTAAAAAAATTATAAAGTTTTTTTGAAAGTCGTGAATTATTTTATAAACCAATCCTTTACTCCAATTGAGAAAGGCGGTAGCATAGGATTATTTGTAAATCATTCGCATGCCATAAGTTTTAATAGAATAAATACGGTCTATAAACATGGATGAGCTATATTTTAAAAAAGCAGAAAAGAAAGATGCTGCTATTCTGGCTGAGTATCGTTTCAGAATGTTTGACGATATATTTCAGGAAGACAATCTGAGTGAAAGAAAGGCTGAGATTGTCGGGAGGTGTACCCGCTATTACCTGGACGAGATAGGCAACAAGAACCATTACAGCATTATTGCATTTATTGATAAGAAAGCTGTTGGATGTGGGACCATATTACTGGAGGATAGACCGCCAAATCCCAGACACAGGATAAATCTGCACGCTTATATCTTAAACATCTATGTAGATGCCGAACATAGAGGCAAGGGTATTGCTAAAAAGATCATGGAACACTTGCATGAATATGCCAGGAGCAAAGATGTCAGAAGGATAGGCCTTCATGCTTCACGGTTCGGCCATGGATTGTATAGGAAGATGGGGTATAAAATAAACGAATCTTATCTTGAGATTGAACTTTAAACTATTTTTTTAACATTGCCGGAAGACAGGCAGCCGGTGCAGATATTCATAGTCTTTACCTGACCCTCATATTCGACCCTGGTCTTATGTATATTAGGTTTAAAGATTCTTCTGGTTTTTTTATGTGAATGACTGACATTATTTCCAAAAGATGTTTTTTTACCGCAAATTTCGCATAATCTGGACATTTTTTTCTCCTGCATTCTCCTTTATGTTTTTAAAATACTAAGTCCCGGAGAATAGTTATTTTAATTAATATATGGACCAGGAAGGAATATTAGCATTTTATTGCTTACTTTTCAAGGTGAATCGGAAAGTAGATATAAAAAGTAATCATATGTAAAAATAGAAACATTTTTTAATAAGTGAAGTCTTAAGGAATATAGAAAATATCGGAGTTTTGAAGTGCAGTATTAATTAAATAGAAATGTAGCAGGTTCTGATATAGAATATAAAAATATTTAATGTTTTGATCCTGAAAACGGTGAGAGATATGGTTAATAAAATAAATGACAGGGATTTAAAAAAAGTCGTTGATATCATAATAGAAAATTTTAAGGAAAATGAAGCAAAGATTAATGATATGAATGTGTTCCCTGTCCCTGACGGGGACACCGGTACCAATATGCTGCTTACTTTAAATTCAATAAGGGAAGAACTGTCAAAGATCAATGATTTTTCCGTAAAAAGTGTTCTGGAAAAAGCTTCATTCGGAGCGTTGATGGGAGCCAGAGGAAATTCCGGCGTGATATTATCTCAAATACTTAAGGGTTTTTTTGATATTATAATAAAATATGACAGCGTCAGCATAGAAGTAATAAGAGAGGCATTGAAATCCTCAAGGAATCTGGCCTATGATTCCGTGCAGGATCCGACCGAAGGAACCATGCTCACGGCCATAAAAGATATTTGTGAATTTGTTTATGATTCAACCAGTGATACCGATAAAATAGAGCTGACCGAACTTTTGGATAAAATTATTTTAGAAGCCGAAAAATCCGTTGAAAGAACCACTTTTCTTCTGCCTGTCCTTAAAAAAGCAGGTGTGGTTGATGCCGGAGCACAGGGGATCCTGGATATACTTGTTGGAACGAAAAAAGCTCTTACAGAAATTGGCAGCATAAATAAAAGATTAGAGAGATCGCGCATAAAAGTAGGAGAGAGTGAATCTTCCGGACCGAACAGCAGTAGCAGCAAGAGCGGCAATAAGTCAAAAGGCAATAATCCGGGAAGCGGATCGGGGATAAATTTACCCGGCGCAGAAAGCGATAGCCTGAAGGAAGTAAAGAGAAGTTACGAGATTAAATATACTTACTGCACAGAATTCATATTAAAAGGCAGCAACATAGATATAGAGAGATTGAGGGAAAGAATTGAAAGCTTTGGGGACAGCGCACTTGTAGTCGGTAATGAAAATGTGGTCAAGATACACGTACACACAAATCATCCCCATAAAGTTCTGAGGAGAGCGCTCCATGAAGGCACACTTCACGATATCCAGATCAACAATATGGAGGATCAAAGAAACGAAGCGGCAGGAAAAGAAGAAACGGTCCCGGAGAAGCCAGAAGAAAGAAGGACTCTTATAGCAGTAGTAAACGGTGAAGGGCTGGAGGGAGTGTTTAAAAGTATCGGGGTGGATATTATCGTAAGCGGCGGGCAAAGCATGAATCCGTCAACATACGATATAGTAAAGGCCATAAACAGTACCGAAGCTTCCGAAGTCATTATATTTCCAAATAATAAAAACATCATACTGACGGCAAATCAGGCGAAAAAAATCGTCAGGAAAAAAAGTATTTATGTAATATCCACAAGAAGCATACCGGCAGGGATATCGGCAGTACTCCGGTATAATCCTGACGCAGGCATGGAAGAAAATATATCCAATATGGAAGAAGCCGCTAATAAAACTAAAGACGGAGAGGTGACCCGGGCAGTCAGAGATGCAAATCTTATGGTTGGAGAGATAAAAAGAGGAGAATATATAGGACTTTCGAATGGTAAAGTCAGAGTAATATCCGATAACGTTGTTGATGCAACTGTCGACCTTATAAGAGATATTTCAGATTCCACCGAGGAAGTCATCACTTTTTATACGGGTAAGGATAATAAATCGGAAGATACCGAGAGTATTAAAAAAAAGATTAAAAAATATTTTCCCAGGTTGGACATAGAAGTACATAAGGGTGAGCAGCCCTTATATCCTTATATATTTTCAATTGAATAATTTTTTATATGGTGATGAGCTATTAGAGTTATTTCCGGTAAATACAAGAGCAGAAAGTTAAAACCTCCATCTGATTATAAGATCAGACCCACTTTAGATAACGTAAAAGAAAGCATCTTCAATGTTGTCGGAAGCAGAATAGAAGGGGCAAATGTACTGGACCTGTTTGCCGGAACGGGTTCGCTGGGAATCGAATCCTTGAGCAGAAACTGCAGCTTTGTATTTTTTGTTGACAATAGTTTTGAATCAATCAAGCTTATAAGCTATAATGTCAACTGCTTAAAAATCGAGGATGAAAAATATAAAATAATCAGAAGCGAAGCCCCGGATTTTTTGCGATCTTATACAGGTCCCGGGTGGGATATTATTTTTATAGACCCTCCATACAGAATTGAAAGTGGTATAATGAGGGGAATATTTAACATCTTATCAGAAAAAAAGATTACGAGGGCCGATACGCTGATAGTATATGAATATTTTTTCAAAAAAGATATCAAAAAAGAAACGGAAAATTTGAGAAACATCAAGCAATCACATTTTGGAGATAAAGAAGTAGTTTACCTATCTCCTTTTTAAAATTAAGAGACAGGATCCAATATGGAAAAAATAGCATTATGCCCTGGAACATATGATCCATTGACGGAGGGACATAAGGATGTAATTGAGAGGTGTTCAAAGATTTTTAGCAAAGTAGTAGTGGCCATATCCAAAGATACCAGGAAAAAACCGTTTTATACTCCTGAGAAAAGAGTTGATTTCGTAAAGAGGGCACTGATAAATCTGGGAAATATAGAAGTGATTGTGTTTGAAGGGCTGCTTGTGGATCTGGCGAAAAAAGTAAAAGCCACGGTCATAGTGAAAGGACTCAGGGCTATTTCGGATTTTGAATATGAATTTCAAATGGCACAGATAAATAAAAAGTTAAATCCTGAAGTGGAAACAATGTTCATGGTCACTAATCCCAGATTTGCATACTTGAGCTCAAGTGCCGTAAAGGAAGTAGCAAGGTTCAAAGGCTGCATAAAAGGACTGGTTCCCAAAGAAATAGAAGGGGACATAGTCGAAAGTTTTAAATAAAAATTCTAAGTAAAAAATAGGGAGAATAGCATGAATGCATTCGAAATTGTGGATCGGATCGAAGAGCTTCTGGACAAGAGCAAGAGAATTCCGTTTTCATCCAATATTATTGTCAATGAGAACGAAATATATGATTTGCTTGATGAATTAAGAAACATATTGCCGGAAGAATTCAAGCAATCCAGATGGATTGTAAAGGAAAGAGAAAATATGATTGAAGAGGCCAAAAGGCATTCTGAAAGAATAATAAAGGAAACGAAAGAAAAAGCAGAAATACTGGTTAGTGAAACTGAAATACTTAAAAGTGCAAGTAAGAAAGCGGAGGAATTAATGTCCGCAGTGGAAGCCAGAGCCAGAACAATCAGGCTGGAAGCCGAAGATTATGCCGATGAAAAGCTCGCGAACCTTGAGGCAATTTTACATAAATTGTTGACTGCTATCGAAAAAGGAAGGGAACAATTCACAAGTACAATGGGAACAGGCGAAAAATAATATTATTGAATAAATAATTTTTTATGATATATTTATGTATTTGTGTTTACTTATAACAAGTTTGTAACAAAATATTCAGGAGGTTATAGCAGTGGCGCTTCCAAAAAGAAAAACATCCAAATCCAGACGAGATAAGCGTAGAACCCATGACCGGTTAAAAGCTGTAAATGTCGTCGAATGTCCGAGATGCCATAGTAAAAAGATATCACATAGAGTCTGTGCAAATTGCGGATATTATGCCGAACATGAGATAATCATATTTGAAGACAAGGGCAAAAAGAAAGAAAAGAAAGAAAAAAAAGAAAAGAAAGAGCCGGAAAAAGCAAGCAAAGAGAAATGAGATATAAGGAAACTGAGATCGGAGGTATATTTTGAGTTTGCGAAATTTTTTTTGTCCCAATTCTGTAGCAATAATAGGAGCTGCCAGAGATGAAGAAAAAGTAGGCCATGCAATTCTCGATAATATTATAAGTTCAGGATTCAAAGGTAAAATATTTGCCATAAATCCCAGGGCTGATGAAATTCACCGTATTAAATGCTATCCTTCCATTTTAAATGTTCCCGGAGATGTAGATCTGGCTATAATAGTTATTCCTGTGCAGTATGTTCTCCAGGCCCTGGATGAATGTTTCAGGAAAAAAGTTAAATGGGCCATTATTATTTCTGCAGGATTTAAAGAAACGGGAGCAGAAGGTGCAAAAAAAGAAAGCCAGCTGATGGCAAAAGCCAGGGAATATGGCATCAGGATACTCGGACCCAATTGTATGGGGATAATCGATACGGAATGTCCGATAAATGCAACCTTTTCACACCTGATGCCGCCCGGGGGCAATATAGGTTTCATATCACAATCGGGTGCTCTGGGCAGTTCGATGCTGGACTGGGCGAAATCCAGAAAGATCGGGCTTTCTAAGTTTGTATCACTTGGCAATAAGGCGGATATTTCTGAGAATGATTTGTTTGATGATTGGGAAAGTGATGAAAATACAAGGGTTATCACAGCATATCTTGAGGGTGTAGCGAATGGTAAACAGTTCATCAAAATTTCTTCACGGGTATCAAAAAAGAAACCAATAATCGTCGTTAAATCAGGGAACACAGATGCCGGAGCAAGAGCAGTATCATCTCATACCGGTACTCTTGCCGGCTCTGCAAAAGCTTATGAGGCAGCTTTTAAACAGGCCGGAATCATAAGGGCAAATACTATAAGGGATCTTTTTAATTACGCTACGGCTTTTTCTTATCAGCCATTGCCTAAAGGTAAAAAAGTTGCAATAATAACAAATGCAGGCGGTCCGGGCATTATGGCTACAGATGTCTGTGAAAAAAATAACATATCATTGAGCAGTCTTAGCAAAGAAACTCTGAATAAACTAAAGGAATTTTTACCGGAAGCGGCAAATTTTTATAATCCGATAGATGTACTTGGAGATGCACAGGCAGACAGATACAGAAAGGCTCTGGAAGTAGTCATAAAAGATAATAATGTCAATGCTCTAATCGTACTTCTTACACCGCAGGGTATGACTCAGCCCTTAGAAACCGCAGAAGCAGTTCTGGAAGTATTTAATAAAAACGACAGGAGTATCCCGATAGTAACAAGTTTTATAGGTGGGTCTGAAGTCGAAAAAGCGGTGAAATTTTTAATCGAAAATAATATTCCAAGTTTTGATATTCCTGAGGAAGCGGTGGATGCGTTGAGAGTCATGATGGAGTATACTGATTGGCAATCCAGATTGAGTTTCCCTATAGAAAAATTTGATGTTGACAGGGAAAAAGTCAAAAAAGTGTTCGGGAATTGCAGGGTTGAAGATAGATTGGAACTCGGAGAATTGGAAGCAAGAGAAATTTTAAATGCTTATGGCATAAGGATACCGAAAGCTGAATTAGCCTCAGATATTGGCGCAGCAAAAGAAATTGCAAAAAGAATAGGATATCCCCTGGTACTTAAAATCGTTTCTCCTAATATTTTGCATAAGACCGATGTTGGCGGCGTAAGGATCGGGATAGAAAATGAAAAAGAACTTGAGAAAAGTTACGATGACATTATTTTTAATGTAAGAAAATATATGCCTGATGTCTATATTCGGGGTGTTCTGATTCAGGAATTTATCAAGGACAAAAAAGAGACTATTATTGGTATTAGCGAAGACCCCCAATTCGGGCCCATGATTATGTTCGGGCTCGGGGGAATATATGTCGAAGCACTAAAAGATGTTTCATTCAGAATAGCTCCTTTAAGCAGACATGAAGCCAGCGAGATGATAGAAGAAGTAAAGACCGTTAGTCTACTTAAAGGAACAAGAGGCGAAGATCGGTCAGATATTGAAAGTATAATCGAAATCATGCTTAGAGTTTCCCAGCTGATCATGGATTTTCCAGAAATAGTAGAAATGGATATAAATCCTTTATTCGTAAAGAAACAGGGAGAGGGATCCATAGCTGGAGATGCAAGAATTAGGATAGGAGGTTAAAATGATGCCGTTATTTTTTATTTCAAACCAGCCTTTTTCAGGAAAGAGTTCGATGTGCGTGGGCGTAGGAAAAGCATTCGCTGAGAAAGGTCTGAAAGTAGGATATATGAAACCGGTAGGAACTCTGCCAACACGGGTGAGCGGGATTATTACAGACGAAGATGCCCAGTACATATCAAACATACTTGATGTAAAAGAAAAACTTGAAGACATATGCCCGGTTGTGGTTACCCGGCAATTCATAATGGAAGGTCTGAGGGATCAAAATTTTTCCATGGGATTCATTGATTCAATTGATAAAGCTTATAAAAGGATTCAAAAAGATAAGGATATTATGATACTGGAAGGGGCCAAAAGTATAGAAGACGGTTACTTCCTGGGAATATCCGCAAAAAAAATTTGTGAAAAACTTGATGCCAGAGCTGTCCTGGTCATTAAATATGACTCTGAAATCGTAGACCAGGTACTTTATGCAAAGGAACTGCTGAATGATTACCTGACAGGAATAATTATAAATTGGATACCGGGAAATCAAATTGATTTTCTTGAGGAACTGATAATTCCATATCTCGAGAAAAATAAAATAGAAATCTTTGGACATATAACCTCTGACAGGATGCTGTCTTCTGTAAGCGTCAGGGAAATGGCCGAACTTCTAAATGGCCAGATAATTTGTGCCGAAGATAAAGTAGATGAACTGGTAGAAACATTTATGGTCGGAGCAATGGGCCAGGAACAGGCGTTAAAATTTTTCAG